>FWWL01000451.1_pt1 | contig 111996 bp, 94 predicted proteins | sample 2228331 | NCBI WGS metagenome assembly FWWL01 (sample SAMEA103939775, study PRJEB20133) | metagenome | reverse complement strand
GAGCAGTAAAAGAAAGCCTCTTATCGCGCGAAGCCGTACAGCAATATCTGAAGTGGAGGTAAAGATGATGACAGTCAACGATCGTCCAGTTATTGGACTCTCTTCCGCAACTGCCAACCAGCCGAACACGTCCGACGCATTTTCCTTCTGGCTTGCACCTAAGGTGATCGTCAATCCGTTCGACATCGTGGAGGCAGAACAGGTTGCCCCAGAAGGCACGAGCCGTACGTTCGGAATCGTCACAACGCTGGAGCACAGCACCGATGCGCCCACGCATCTGTCCAACTTTATATCGAACGATTTTGGCCAGGTCATAGGCGAACCGAACACGGCGCGGCAAGGCGCAACGGTCGCCCACGTGGCCGTGCTCTCGAACGACCAGGACATTTACATGCCCGTGATGAACGACCGCCACGTTCGTTTTGCAGACGAGATTGGCATCCACACGGCGCTGGGCATAGACCAGATCCCCGAACGCTATCGTGTGCCTGCGGGATTGATCGAGATGTCGAATGGCACGCGCGCCGTGGTCTACCTGGACAGCCGCTACATCCTGGGCCCGGAAGGCGCGCATGTCAACATCACCGGTATCTCCGGCCTGGCGACCAAAACCTCCTATGCGATCTTTCTGATCCAGTCCATCCTGCAGAAGGTCGAAAATCGCGATCGCATTGGCGTCATCATCCTAAATGTCAAGCATGGCGATCTGCTGACCATTGATCAGCCGCCAAAGCAAGGGTTGACGCCGGAACAACATGAATTGTGGGAAGCGCTGGGAGTGACCCCCAAGCCTTTCGATAACGTTCGCTATCTGCTGCCTCATGGCAAGGACACTCCCACTACTGGGCGTCCCAACAGTTTCCGGCTGCCGGCGCGGAATTGGTTTATCTATGCTTATTCTCTTGCCGATACCTACGACAAACTTGATTTGCTGCTCTCCAACATTCCAGATCCCTGGGATACGGTCGGAGCGCTCATCGGCGAAATCCATCAGGGGCTTTCAGATCCCAAGACCGGCCAGTGGGGCCCACGTGGTAGATGGGAAAAAGTCACCGACTGGAACAGCCTGCTGAACGGCGAGCCGTTGGTCAAAGATGGGCAGGCCCAGCAGGTGGGGGATGTCCGGGCGGTCTCAGTGGGACGGTTCCGGCGGCTCCTGCGCCGTATCGTCCAGACTCGTCAGACGGGCATTTTTGTCTCCCAGCGTGCCACCGGAGTGAAACAGCTGAGAGAGGAGATTGCCAAGATCCGAGGTGGGGAGACCATTGTGGTGGACATCGCCCGTCTGGCCGATGATGAGCAGACCCTGGTCTTTGGGGACATCCTGCGTACGATCTACGCCCTGTACGCCGAAGAGGGGAGCGAGAGCGAGGACTTGCCGGAAAAGGTGATCATCTTTGTAGACGAACTGAACAAGTACGCGCCCGTGCGCGAAAAGGAATCGCCCATCATCGAGCAAGTGCTGGACATCGCCGAGCGCGGGCGCTCTTTGGGCGTGGTGCTACTTGGCGCGGAGCAATTCATGAGCGCGGTGCACGAGCGTGTCGTGGGCAACTGCTCCACGACAGTCATCGGTCGCAGCGGTTCAGCCGAACTCTCATCGTCGGCCTATCGTTTCCTCGACCCGGCGGTCAAGGCGAATGTCTCACGCCTGGACAAAGGCGAACTGGTGATCAGCCACGCCACATTCCGGCAACCCGTCAAGATCTGCTTTCCGCGGCCGGCGTACTTGCAGGAAGGGGTTGAGAACGACTGAGGTGTAAGCGAGGAGAAAGGCTGTGACCAAGGCTCGCTTCGTCCGTTTCTTCCTCCTTCTGCTTGCGTGGGGATTCCTCAGCACCATCCTCTGGCCGTTCTGGGTTGATAGCCTGTGCCCCCTTATCCGGCAAGGGAACTACGTCGCTGCCGTCGCCGAGACGGGGGGATTTTTGCTTGTGCTGGCCGCACTAGGGCCGATGGTTTACAGCGTGGCAGGTTTGGCGTCCCGTCCTGCTCTGGATGGGTTTAGGGTGGGGGTATTGATCGTCGCCAGCCTTCTCATCCGTTTGGCGGAGGGGTATCTCTCTAAATGAATTAGGTAGGTGCGCTTTGCGGCACAGGCGAAGCATCTTCCGTTAGCCATAATGGGTGGGAATCACCTTGACAATCATGGGGCGCGGGTTAGAATCACTTTCAACAATGCCTAGGTGATGAGGCTCACCTTAACTGCTGTTTCGGCTGATAGCCTCTACGGAGAACTTGTTTCTGCGTAGAGGCTTTCTCTCTTTGAGACGGCAGAGGATACATGACAGGAGAAGCCAGCGTGGTCTTCCTCAGCATTCTTTACGGAAGGGATGATTTCCAGCTTGAGACAACCAGCCAGCCAGATTTCTTTTCCGACCTGCACCTCGATCAAATTGTTGACGCCATCACCAAGCCCAAGCAGGAGTACGACCTAAAACCCTTCTTCTGGACCCCGCCAGGTGACGCCGAAACCGTCCGCTACCGGCAGGAAGTGATGCGGGATCTGGAAAACGAGAGGGTTATGGAACGTGTCAAAGCGTTTTCGGAAAGTATGAGCATGGTGCGCCGCTATCTGGAATTGGCGGATAAACTGGACTTTGAGCACCACAGAAAGGGATGGATGCTGGAGGCCACACTGGTTTACTGTGACGCTGTGGTAGCTCTGGCCGGTCATCTGGCCGACCTCCCCCTCCGATCGCGCGGATTTCTGGCGTTGCGGGAGTATCTTCAGCGCTACATCCACTCGGCGGCGTTTCAATCCCTTGCCACAGAAGCCCAACAGGTCAGGGAGGCGCTCTCAGAAGTCAGATACTGCGTGATCATCGGGAGCGGCAAGTTCAAGGTGAAGCGGTACGAAGGGGAGACAGACTACAGCCCGGAGGTAGAGAAAACTTTCGCGAAGTTCAAGCAAAAGGACACTCAGGATTATGTGGTGAAGCTCCCAGAGCGGGCGGGGATGAGTCACATTGAGGCAAAAATTCTGGAGTTCGTCGCCCGCTTGTACCCCGAACCTTTTGCCGCGCTGGATCATTTCTACGCGCAACACAACCCGTTTCTAGATGAAGTCATCCGGTCCTTTGACCGCGAGATCCAATTCTACGTGGCGTACCTGGACTTCATCGCCGATCTTAAGCGCCAGGGTCTACCGTTCTGCTATCCTGAGGTCACTGCCACGAGCAAAGAGGTTGAGGTACGCGACGGCTTTGACCTAGCGCTGGCCCATGCCCGGTGTGACAGTGAGCAGCCTATCGTGCTCAACGACTTCTTCCTCCGCGAGTCGGAGCGCATCTTGATCGTCACTGGCCCCAATCAGGGAGGCAAAACTACCTTTGCCCGCATGTTTGGGCAGTTGCACTATCTGGCCAGCCTAGGTTGTCCGGTTCCGGGGAGGAAAGCGCGCCTCTTCCTGTTTGACCACATCTTCACCCACTTTGAGCGAGGCGAAGATGTCCACAACTTGCGCGGAAAGCTAGAGGATGACCTGATCCGCATTCACGACATGCTTGCTCGTGGCACGGCGAACAGCATCTTCATCCTGAACGAAATCTTCACCTCTACGACCTTTCAAGATGCCCTTTTCCTGAGCAAGGAGATCATGGCCCGTCTGTTGGGTTTGGACGCTCTGGGCGTCTGGGTGACTTTTCTGGACGAACTGGCTTCCATGAGCGGGAAAGTTGTCAGCATGGTGGCTATGGTTGACCCCGAGGATCCCACCATCCGCACCTTCAAGGTCATGAGAAGGCCGGCCAACGGCTTGGCTTACGCGCTCTCACTGGCCCGACGGCATGGCCTCACCTACGAGCAACTTATGGAGCGGCTCCCATGATGAAGGTGCACCTTCTCTATCCCGATCGGGATTTTGACCCTTCGCGGCCCTTGCCCACCAACGAGGAGGACCTCATCCGCGATCTGGCACTGGACACTGTATTTCAGGCAATGGCTCGCGGGGATAAGTTCTTGTTTCAAGTCGCACGGCAAGTGATGCTATCCGACCCGGGCGACATCGCCACCATCATCTACCGGCAGGAGGTCCTGAAGGACTGCCTGCAGCACCCCGACGTGGTTCACCAGATCTACCAAATCCCTGTGGAATTCTTGGAGCGCAAGCGTGAACAGTGGTTGTGGATCTCCCCACGCCATTCCAGCGCCAGCACCATCCTGAGCGGTTCACAACACCTGTTGGAAGCCTCCGTTGACTTGCTATACCGGCTGCGCCGCATCGCCGATCAGCATGCTGGGAACTTTGCTTCACCCGGGTTCCGTCAGTTCTTCGCCATGATTCAGCGGGAACTCAGCGACGAGTACATGGCTACGGTGGAGAAGCATCTACGGATGCTGCGCTTCCCCCAAGGTGTGCTCCTCAGCGCACAGCTGGGAAAGGGCAACGAGGGCGCCAATTACGTTCTCTGCAAACCCGACGACGCAGACCGAGGCTGGCTTCAGCGTCTTTTGACCTTCGGTTCGCCAGCTTACTCCTACACCCTTCACCCGCAGGATGATGCTGGGGCGCGTGTGCTGGGCGAACTGCGCGACAGAGGCCTCACTCGGGTGGCTAATGCGGTAGCCCTAGCCGCCGGATATGTGGAGAGTTTCTTCAATGTGTTGCGCTTTGAATTGGCATTTTACCTCGGTTGTCTGAACCTTTACGAGCACCTCACTGCCCTGGGGGAACCAGTTGCATTTCCGGAACCCACGCCGGCTGATGAGCGGCGCTTTTCGTGTGTGGGATTGTATGACGTCACCCTGGCGCTTACCATGGGCAAGCGGGTGGTGGGCAATGACATCACCGCCGAGGGGAAATCGCTGATGGTCATCACTGGGCCAAACCAAGGCGGCAAGACCACCTTCCTGCGCAGTGCCGGCCTCGCCCAGTTGATGATGCAGAGCGGGATGTTTGTCGCTGCGGAAACCTTTTCGGCCAACCTGTGCACGGGCTTATTCACGCACTTCAAGCGGGAAGAAGACAAGACCATGGAGAGTGGCAAGTTTGAGGAGGAGCTGAAGCGCATGAGCGTCATTGTTAACCACCTGACTCCCCATGCTTTGCTCCTGCTCAACGAGTCCTTAGCCGCCACCAACGAACGTGAAGGTTCAGAGATTGCCGGTCAAATCGTAGGCGCCCTGCTCAGGAAGGGAATCAAGGCATTCTATGTAACCCATCTGTATGAGTTCGCTCGCTACTTTTACGAAAGGGAAAGGGACAACGTCATTTTCCTGCGTGCCGAAAGGTTGGCGGATGGGACACGTACTTTCAAGATCAAAGAAGCAAGACCGCTTGAGACCAGCTTTGGGATAGACTTATATCGCGAGATATTCGGGTTGGAGAGGCAATAGCCTTTGACCGGGTGAAACTGACCGCCCAGCAGGCGCATGACCGCTTTCAACTTTTTATTCGTCAGCCTTTTAATTTTGATTTAAGGAGACTCCGATGAGCCAATCTGCAAAGAAAACCTCGCGGAAGCCCGCCAAGAGTATCCCCGCGCGTGACGATGCGTCCTCGGGCTTCACTGATGAGGAGCTGGCCGCAATGAGGGAGCGTGCTCAAGAGCTAAAGGCAGCTGCGCGCTCCGGATCGGGGGCGGGCAAAGTGGATGGCGAAAGTGCTGTGCTGGCGAAGATCGCCGAGATGTCGGAGCCGGATCGCACGATGGGTATGCGCCTCCATGCTATCATCAGAGCTAGCGCGCCGGCCCTCTTGCCAAGACTCTGGTATGGGATGCCCGCGTATGCGAAGGATGGCAAGGTTGTCTGCTTCTTCCAGGCCGCGCAGAAGTTCAACACAAGGTACGCAACACTCGGCTTCACCGACGCAGCGAACCTTGACGAAGGCGCTATGTGGCCGACCGCCTTCGCGCTGAAAGAGTTGACCGCCGCCGAAGAGGCAAGGATCAGTGCGCTTGTGAAGAAAGCGGTGAGCTGAGGGGCGTTCATGTGAGCACGGCGGCTCAATTTATCCTCTACCTCAACGAGGATTACGTCCCCACCGAGCACCTTATGCTGCACAACAGGGTTTGCCCGCCTCCAGCGTATGGGAGCCCACCACACGCCTTTTTCATGCTATAATCCCCCGCGGAACCCTCCAAGGAGGATAAGCCCCATGAGCCTCACGCTGGAACAGGTGGAACATATCGCAGAGTTGGCCAAGCTGGCGCTGACCGATGAGGAAAAGGCGCGCTTCCGCGAGCAGCTTTCCGCCATTCTGGACTACGCAGCACGCTTGCAGGCCATTGATACGAGCGACATCCCGCCCACGGCGACGGTGCTGCCTCTGCATACCGTCCTGCGCGACGATGCAGCCCGCCCCCCCATGCCCCGCGATGAGCTGCTGGAGAACGCCGCCGAGAAAGAGGACGGTATGTTCCGTGTGGATGTGGTGCTGGACTGACCGATGACTCACCTGACCGACCTGACCATCACCGAAGCCCACCGCCTGTTGCAGCGCGGCGAAGTTTCCTCCGTTGAGCTGACGCAGGCGCACTTAGAGCGTATCACGGCGTTGGACGGCACACTCTGCGCCTTTCTCACCGTCACAGCAGAGATCGCCCTGCAACAAGCCCGTGCCGCTGACGATCGGCGGCGGGCGGGCGAAGACAATCCCCTGCTGGGCATCCCGCTGGCCTACAAGGATGTGCTCACCACGCGCGGCGTGGAAACCACCTGCGGCTCCAAAATCCTCAAGGGCTACCGCCCGCCCTACACGGCAACGGCCATCACACGGCTGGAAGCACAGGGCGCCGTGATGCTTGGCAAGACCAACATGGACGAGTTCGCCATGGGGTCCTCCACTGAGAACTCGGCCTATCAGATCACGTGCAACCCTTGGGACACCGAGCGTGTGCCGGGCGGCTCCAGCGGGGGGAGTGCGGCAGCAGTGGCGGCGCGCATGGCCCCCGCCGCGCTGGGCACCGATACGGGCGGCAGCGTCCGTCAGCCCGCCTCGCTGTGCGGCGTGGTAGGCCTCAAACCCAGCTACGGGCGTGTCTCGCGCTATGGCTTGGTGGCTTTCGCCTCCTCGCTGGATTCCATCGGCCCCTTTGCCCGCTGCGTAGAGGATGTGGCTCTCATCCTCAACGTCATCGCCGGGCATGACCCACTGGACTCCACCTCGGTGGACTTGCCCGTCCCCGATTACGGCGCCGCCCTCAAGCCCGATCTGGCAGGTGTGCGTGTCGGCGTGCCCAGGGAGTACTTCATTGAGGGCATGCAGCCAGAAGTGGAGGCGGCAGTACGCGCTGCCATTGGCACCTTGCAGGCGCTCGGCGCAGAAGTGCGCGAAGTGAGCCTGCCCCACACCGACACAGCGCTGCCGGTCTATTACCTTATTGCCCCAGCGGAGGCCTCGGCGAACCTCGCCCGCTTTGACGGGATGCGCTACGGCCCCCGTATCAGCGCCGGTGAGCTATGGCAGACCTACCGCGAAACGCGAGGAGCGGGCTTTGGCCCAGAGGTCAAGCGGCGCATCATGCTGGGGACCTATGCGCTCTCAGCAGGCTACTATGACGCTTACTACCTCAAGGCACAGAAGGTGCGCACGCTCATCAAACGCGATTTTGACGAGGCGTTCCAAACGGTGGACGTGATCGCCTGCCCCGTCTCGCCGACGACGGCTTTCCGCATCGGGGAGCGCGTGGACGATCCCCTCCAGATGTACCTCTCCGATGTGTTCACGCTGGCTGTCAGCCTCGCCGGAGTGTGTGGTATCTCCGTGCCGTGCGGATTTGACGCAAGTGGCCTGCCCATTGGCCTGCAGATCGTTGGGCCTGCCTTTGGCGAGGAGCGCATCCTGCACACCGCCTACGCCTATCAGCAGGCCACAGAGTGGCATCGGCGCGCACCGGCGCTGTGAGCAAAACTACAGCCCCCGCGCCCGCAGCTCGGTGGAGGAGAGGTCCACGTGGAGGACCTCCTCCGGCAGCCCCTCAAAGAGGTCCTCATAGCCTGCTGGCAGGGGGAGGTCAGCCAGCGTGCGGAACATCCCGCCCCACTGCCGACCAGCCACAAGGAAGCGGCAACCAGCGGCGCGCACCGTTCCCAGAGCGGTCAGCATCTGCTGGGGATCGCCCCCATAGTAGGCGGGGTCAATGAGGCGCTGCGCCGTGTCATAGCCAATGACAAAGGTGCAGCCGGGGAAGAGCGCCGCCTTGCCCGCGTAGAGCGGCTCACCGGTGAGCACCACACGGCGCGGTCCCTCGGCAAATTGCCGCACGCGCGCCATAACCTGCTCACGGGTCAGTGAGGGTTTATCCACATTGTGGACGGAGATCTCAAAGATCACCCGCTGGCCGAGGCGTGCTTCGGCCACCTGCGCCAGGCGGATGTGTCCTTCGTGCAAGGGATTGAACGAGCCGGGCAGGATGGCACCACGCAGAGGTTCATCGGCCACGAACACATCCGCGCCGTAGCAGGTGAGCTTGCCCACCGATCCCTCAAAGAGCCGCGCCAACGGGTCATTGATGGCCTCGTGGGTGGTAACCACAGATTCCCCTTCGGCAAGCTCAAGAGGAAGGGCCGCCTCCAGCCCACAGGCTGCAGCCAGCGCATGGATCAACAGGCGGCTGACGATTTCCTCCTCACCGTCGCGATCGCGCAGACCCTTGCGCAGCACCAGCGAGTGAACCGTTGCCGCTTTGCCATCCCACACGCCGATGTGACAACGGTGCGCACCGCGCTTGGGGCGGTCAGTGGCAATGGTGGCCGTGCAGCTCACGCCTATCAGTGGCTCCGCAGAGGGGGCATAACCCCGCGCGCGGGCGTAGGCAACCGCTGCCAGCGTACGGGCCACCTGCGCTGTGACGACGTGCTCAGGTTCCCAACCCAGATAGGCACTCAGCGCAGCGTAGCTATAGGGCACAACGGCCTCTAGCACGGTGCGCGAAGCTCCCGCCACGCCCAACAACCACGCTAAAGCACGGCTCCCCGCGCCGGTGATGGCCAGTGCCACGCGGGCCGGGTGATCGTGCAGGGCTTGTATAACGGTGCGGATGTCCGGAACCATACCCCTCGCCAACAAGAGTCAAGGCCGCACGGCGACAGCCTCAATCTCCACCAGCGCGCCCAATGGCAGCGCCTTGACGGCCACCGTGGAGCGCGCCGGGGGCGTTTCACCGAAGAACTCCGCATAGACGGCGTTCATGGCCTTGAAGTGCTCCATATCGGTGAGAAAGACGGTGGTCTTCACCACATGCGCCAGATCGGTGCCTGCGGCGGCCAGCACCGCAGCGAGGTTCTGCAAGGCGCGGCGCGTTTGCCCTTCTACCGTCTCGGCGGCCAGTTGGCCGGTGGTGGGGTCCAGACCGAGCTGGCCGGAGCAAAACACCCAATCGCCCGCCCGAATGCCCTGCGAGTAAGGGCCGATAGCAGCAGGCGCCTGATCGCTGTATACTTTTTCGCGCTCCATAGGTAGCCTCTCCTTGTTGTTGTGGATCGGATGAGGTGAATTGTAAGCGCCGCCAAGGCAAGGGGCAAGGGTCTGGTGGGGGAGGTTTGAAGTGACCTCCAAAATGCGCAGGAAGAGGCCAACAACGCCTCGCTCTGCCCCTGTGGTATACTCGCACAGTAGGGCTTGCCCTGCCTGGGGCATAGGGATATGGTTCTCATTATCCTGCCTGCCTACAACGAGGAGAAAGCCCTCCCCCCACTGCTGGAATCCATCGCTGTGCTGCGCCCAGCGCTTCCCAGCCTGGGTGTGATAGTGGTGGATGACGGCAGCACGGACGCCACGGCGCAAGTCGTGCGAGCTTACGCTGAACGCTACCCCTGGATAGGGCTGGTGCGGCATAAGCACAACCGAGGGCTGGGGGAAGCCCTCCGCACGGGTTTGCGCACGGCGCTGGCCACAGCCACTGATGGCGATATACTGGTGACGTTGGATGCTGACAACACGCAGCTGCCGGAGGCCATTCCAGCGCTGCTAGAACGCCTTAACGCAGGGTGTGATGTGGTCATCGCCTCGCGCTTCCAGCGCGGGGCGCGGGTGTACGGCGTTCCGCCGTTGCGGCGGCTCTACAGCTGCGCCCTGAGCCTGCTCTTTCGGGTGGTTTTTCCCATCCGCGGGGTGCGCGATTATTCATGCGGCTTCCGCGCCTACCGTGCCGAGGTGCTGCGGCGCGCCCAAGCGGCCTATGGGGAGGAGTTCATCACCGAGCGGGGTTTCGCGGCTTCCACACAGATCCTCTTTCAGCTGGCGCGACTGGGCAACGTGCGCTTCGGCGAGGTGCCCTTCACCCTGCACTATGACCGCAAACCCACCGCGACCAAGATGCCTGTGGCAAAGACCATCCGCGAGACGCTGGCCATGGCGTGGCGCATCCGCGTGAGCAAGCGGAGGGAACAAACGTGATGCAACCTGTTGAAGCCGTCCTCATCGGGGCGGGCAACCGCGGCGCCGAGGCCTACGGCGGTTGGGCGCTGCGCCATCCCGATCAGCTCAAGATCGTTGCTGTGGCGGAACCATTGCCTACACGCCGTGCGAGGGTCGCTGCCCAGCACAATATCCCCGCCGAGCGCCAATTCACCACGTGGGAGGACCTGCTGGTGCGCCCTCAAATGGCACAGGCGGCCATCATTACCACACAGGATCAGCTGCACACCCAGCCGACGCTCGCCGCCCTTGCTGCAGGCTACGACGTGCTCTTGGAGAAGCCGATGGCACATCGGCTGGCGGATTGCGTGGCGCTGGTGCGGGCAGCAGAGCGGCATGGGCGCCTGCTGCAAATCTGCCATGTGATGCGCTACACCGATTTCTGGCAGCGGCTGCGCGCCATCGTGCAATCGGGGCGGCTGGGGCAGATCATCACCGTCTCACACCGTGAGAATGTCTCCTCGTGGCACATGGCACATAGCTACGTGCGCGGCAACTGGCGGCGCGCTGCTGACTCCAGCCCCATGATCCTGGCCAAATGTTGCCACGACTTTGACGTACTGTACTGGATTCTAGAGCGGCGGGCACTGCGCCTGAGCTCAGTGGGAACGCTCACCCACTTCCGCCCGCAGAACGCACCCTCCGGCGCTCCCGAACGCTGCACCGATGGCTGCCCCGCCGCCGAGACCTGCCCTTTCTACGCCCCAGCGCTGTACATAGACCTCATGCCCATCAAAACGGCGCTAAGCCGGGCGCGCAATCCGGTGTACCGTTTGGCTGGGCAGATGGCGCTCCACACCCCAGCCTTGCTAAAGGCGCTGGCCGTGGCGATCCCACCCCTGCGCCAGCTCACCGAGTACGGCGGCTGGCCGCTCTCGGTCATCACCGACCGCCCCACCGAGCGTGGGAGCCTGTGGCGCGCCCTGCGCGAAGGCCCCTATGGGCGCTGCGTCTATCGCTGCGACAATGACGTGGTGGATCACCAAATCGTGGCGATGGAGTTTGAGGACGGCATCTCCGTCTCGCTCACCATGCACGGCCATTCCTTTGAGGAGGGGCGCACCATCCGCCTGGACGGCTCACAGGCCACCCTGCTGGGCAAGTTCAGCTGGAACGAGGCTTTTATTGAGGTGCGCGATCACCGCCGTCAGCGGGTTGAACGGCTCAACTTGCCTAACGAGATTGAGCTTGGCGGGCACGGCGGCGGCGATGATGGGCTGATGCGCGCCTTCGTGGCCGCCGTGCGTGCAGGCCAGCAGGAGCCGCTCACTTCGGCGCGGGCCTCGCTGGAAAGCCACCTCATGGCCTTCGCCGCCGAGCAGGCGCGCGTGGAAGGCACCGTGATTGACATGCAAGCCTTTCGCCGCGAGGCCGAGCGTCTGGGGGAAGGGGCGCTGTCTGCATCTTGATCGCTGCTCCCTACCCCGTCTTTCTCGTTTCAAGGGAGCAACTCCCCTTGGCAAATGCTCCCCCAAACGCGCCGAAGCCGGTAAAATAGGGGTGATTGGCTGGCCGCTCGGTTGCCCGGCGGCTTTTTGTTGCCCTCAGAAAGGGGATCCACATGGCTTCTTTCCCCCGCAGCAGCGGCGTGCTACTCCATCCTACCTCACTCCCCGGGCGCTACGGTATCGGCGATCTCGGCGAGTGGGCCTATCGCTTCGTGGATTGGCTGGCCGATCACAGCCAATCGGTGTGGCAGATATTGCCCCTGGGTCCCACAAGCTACGGCGACTCACCCTATCAGACGCTCTCCGCCTTCGCCGGTAACCCCAACCTCATCAGCCTAGATCGGCTGGCAGAGGAAGGCTGGCTCAGCGCCGCCGATCTGGCCGATGCGCCCCCCTTCCCTGCTGAGCACGTGGATTACGGCTGGGTGATCGCCTATCACAGCGAGAAGCTGCAGCTGGCCTCGGGGCGTTTTGCCGCCAGCCGCGGCGCAGATCACGCCGCATTTGAGGCGTGGTGCGCCGAGAATGCCCACTGGCTGGACGACTTTGCCCTTTTTGCCGCCCTTAAAGAGCACCACGGCGGGCGTCCTTGGGTGGAATGGCCTGAAGGGGAAGCGCTGCACGAACCCTCGGCGCTGGAGGCAGCGCGCCGTGAGCACGCGGCGGAGATCGCCCATCACCGCTTTTGCCAATGGGTTTTCCACCGCCAATGGGATGACCTCAAGCGCTATGCCAATGGCAAGGGCATCAGCCTGATCGGCGACATCCCCATCTTCGTGGCGCATGACAGCGCAGATGTGTGGGCCAATCGCGAGGAGTACTTCCTTGACGAAGCAGGGCAGCCCACCGTCGTGGCGGGCGTGCCGCCCGACTACTTCAGTCCCACTGGCCAGCGCTGGGGCAACCCGCTCTATCGCTGGGAGGTGATGAAGGAGCGCGGCTACCGTTGGTGGCTGGCGCGCTTCCGCGCCACGCTACACATGGTGGATGCCATCCGCCTGGATCACTTCCGAGGACTGGAGGCCTATTGGGAGATCCCCGCCAGCGAGGAGACAGCCGTTGTGGGACAATGGGTGCCCGGCCCGGGCACCCATTTCCTCAGCGCGGTGCGGGAAGCGCTGGGCGAACTGCCTATCATTGCCGAGGATTTGGGCGTGATCACAGAAGGGGTGGAGCGCCTGCGCGATGATTTCGGCCTGCCGGGGATGAAGGTGCTCCAATTCGCCTGGTCAAACCCCACCAACCCCTTCCTGCCGCACAATCACGTCCCCAACTGCGTGGTCTACACGGGCACACATGACAACAACACCACGCTCGGTTGGTGGGAAAATGAGGCGGACGAGAAGACGCGCGCTTTCCTCACCACCTATCTGGATCGGGATGTGGATGAGCCAAACTGGACCCTTATCCGTGTGGGGATGCAATCGGTGGCCCATACTTTTGTAGTGCCCATGCAGGATGTGCTGGGCTTGGGCATGGAAGCACGCATGAACACCCCCGGCAAACCCTCCGGCAACTGGACGTGGCGCCTGTTGCCTCACCTGCTGGAGCGCTCGGCGGGGGAGCGGCTGAAGGCCCTCACGTGGTTATACCAGCGCGCCCCTGAACAACGGGGCCGCACTTATGGTGATGCGGCCCTGCATTCCGCATGAGGGATAGGGTATTGCTCAGCGCATAAGATCGCTGAGCATGCGATCATATTCCTCCTTGCTGATCTCGCCGCGTACGTAGCGCTGGGCCAGAATCTCACGAGCACTCAGCGATCCCTGTGTGCGCCGCGTTTGGGAAGGGAAGAGGCCCTTCGCCAGCCAGACGGCGAGCACAATAACCCCCAGCCAGAACAGCACCATCAAAGCCATCATCGCCCGTCCCTCCTACCCAAGAGCGCTAGCTCAAATCATCCAGCATTTGCAGGTACTGCTCGCGAGTGATCTCGCCGCGCGCGTAGCGTATCTTCAGCAGTTCGCGGGGCGAAGGCTGTGCCTGCGCATGATCTTCGTGGGAGCTCTCCCCGCTGTCGCCTGCCGAGAGCCGCCGCACCAGCCAGATCGCCAGCGCTGCGATCCCCCCGATCAGTGCAAGAGTGATGATCAGGTTGAGGAGCAGGCCGATCCAGCCGAACGAACCATATCCGCAGCATCCGCCAAACCAGGGCATCATCATTGGTTATCCTCCTGTGTTCGCCAAAGTTGCCCCGATCTTAGCAGGAGTGCTTAAAGGCCTCTTGAAGCATGTTTGAAGATTTGGTAAAGGAAAAGGCGGGTGGAAAAAATCCGACCCAGCCTAGAGCTGCTCGGTTGGCGAGGCGATGGGTAGGGTGAAGGTGAAAGTGCTCCCCTGGCCGGAGCCTGCGCTCTCAGCCCAGATGCGCCCACCGTGTGCCTCCACCAGATGCCTGGCGATGGTCAGCCCGATGCCGCTGCCCCCTCCGGCCCGCGAGCGGGACTTATCCACGCGGTAGAAACGGGTGAAGATGTGCGGCAGATGCTCGGCAGGGATGCCGATCCCGGTGTCGCGGATGACAATGTGCACCTCCTTCCCTTCTCTATGGGCACCGATGTGTACTGAACCGCCGGCAGGAGTGTATTGCAGGGCGTTGCCCACCAGATTCAGCAGCACCTGCCCGATGCGGTCTTCATCCGCCAACACAGGCGGCAGAGCGGAGGGAAGGGCCGTTTTCAACGCCACACCTTTTTCCTCAAACTGGCGGCCCAAGCGGGCTACCACCGTGTTGATGAGGTCTGCCACTGCCAGCGGACGACGGTTGAGGCGGTAGGCACCCGCTTCCACACGGCTGAGCTCCTGCAAATCGCTCACCAGCCGCTCCAGGCGCTCCGTCTCGCGGTAAATGTGCTGAAAAGTGGGGGCTTCGGGGGGCAGCACGCCGTCAATCAGCGCCTCCAGCACGCCCTTGATGGCTGTCAGAGGGGTGCGCAGCTCGTGGGCCACGTCGCCGATGAGCTGGCGACGCATTGCCTCCACCTGCTCCAGACGGGCGGCCATCTGGTTGAAGCTGACGGCCAGCTGCGCCAGCTCATCCAGCTCCCCTGCCGAGGGGTCACCGATCACCTTCACCCGCTCGTTATAGTGCCCTTCGGCGATGCGCTGGCTAATCAACATCATCTCGCGCACTGGCGCCACCACCTGACGGCTGACGAACAGGCTGATCAGCACTGCCGAGAGGAAGGCTGCCAGCGTAGCCCACGTCAGTGCCTCACGGACAGCCTTGCGGAAGTTGGTGAAGAGGTCCATATCCATCATCATAGGGCCGCCCATCATGTGCTGCATAGCGGCCATGTGGTGCTCAAAGGCGGGTGGTACGGCGAACTCCGCAGCTAACACCAGTACCACCACACCGGTCACGATGACGATGAGGTAAGAGAGGAAGAACTTCAGCCCAAGATGGCGGCGGATGTAGCCTAACATGATCACTCCTCTTTGTCCTCAAAGCGGTAGCCCACACCGCGCACGGTGACGATGAAGCGATCATCGCCCAATTTTTGGCGGATGTGGCCGATGTGCACGTCCACCACGCGGTCATCGCCGAAGTAGTCGTATCCCCACACTTTTTGCAGCAGTTGCTCGCGGCTCAACACACGCCCGTGATGCTCGGCCAGTGTCTTGAGCAGGTCAAATTCGGTGGTGGTCAGCTCTACCTCACGCTCATCAACCCACACACGGCGGCTGCCTACATCTATGCGCAGATGGGGAAAGACCAGCACCTGCGCTTCTGCCGCTGTACCGCCTTGCAGGCGGCGCAGTGCTGCTTTGATGCGCGCCACTAGTTCCCGCGGGCTGAAGGGTTTGGTAACGTAGTCATCCGCCCCAACGGCCAATCCGACGATCTTATCCGTCTCCTCGGTTTTGGCCGTCAGCAGGATGACGTACACATCCGATTCGCGACGCAGACGGGCGAGCAACTCTATACCATCCATGCCCGGCAGCATAATATCCAACACCACCACATCAGGCTTAAAGGAGCGCGCTACCTGCAAGCCGGTCGGGCCATCAGCGGCGGTGCGCACCTCAAACCCTTCGGGGCGCAGGTAAGCCGTCACCACATCCAGGATGCTCTGTTCATCATCAACAACGAGTACCTTCGCCGGGGGCATCGCGCGTGTCCTCCTTGCAGACTATCTCAGCGTTGTCCGGATTCTAACAAAAAGGGCCGGGAACATCCTCCGGCCCCTGAGGTAAGGCAGGTGTAGCTACTCTTCGCTCATCTCCACAAAGTTGCCATGCCACGTATGCACGAAGACCTGAGCGTTGTAGCCGTTCACGCTAAGCATACCGATGATCTGGCCATCGCGCAGGATGTGGAGGGTATAGTAGCCGTAGAATGGCTCGGCTTCGTCATCAGCCTGCGTGCCGGGGAGGTAGGCATCCAAATAGCGCTGGGCAGCCTCAATCGCCTCCTCTGGCGTGACAGGCATCTCTGCCGAAATCTCCGCACCCACGAGGGGGCCATAGCCGTGCATCATGCCCATCATGCCGTAGCCGCCGAAACCGCTCATGGGGCTATACTTGAGGTTCCACATCATGTTGGGTCCATGCTCTGGATAAACTGCCCGTGTGAGAGGATCCACCAGCACCTCCATTGCACCGATACCGGTGCTCTGCTCCACAATCTCGGCATAGGCATGGTTGTCAAAGATCATGATCTCACCCACTACCAGATCGTCATTGCCTAACGCCGCAAGGTAATCCTTAACGGCATCCTCAGCCTCGTCCAGCGAGAGCGGCTCCACACTGCTGGGGATGCTGGGGATATAGCCGCCCATCATACCTCTACCGCCCATCATGCCCGGGCCAAAGGGATAGCCGTAAGCGCCAGTTAAGGTCGCCTGCCGCAGGGCAAGTGCCTGCCCAATGATGATCCCGCCCCCCACCAGCACGGCACCGATCATCAGCGCGGCAGCAATGCCCAGTATCCACTGCAAGGTCTTGCTCATATGCTCATCTCCTAGGTCCTAAAGGTTGGGGCAATCAGCCCTCTTGTTTGCGTTTTCTATGCCGCAATAGTACACCGCCCGCTTAAAGGGGGCGTGAAGGTTGTTTAAAGATCGTGCAAAACCTTTGAACCGTGAAGATGCGAGGGAACCCCAAAACCTTAATGCCTTTGGCTGTGAAACCACTTGACCTCCCGGCGCCCCTGAGTATCATATGCGCATTCTCAATCCTACTCAGACCGCTGAGGCTACCCATGACCACACTGGAAGCAACCGCTGCACTGGGCACCCTTGATGAACGCGAATACCGCCGCCGCATCCGCGCCTGGACGATGTACGATTGGGCCAACTCGGCCTTCGCTACCACCATCCTCGCCGCGGTGCTGCCCATTTACTACAGTCAGGTAGCTGGGGCCACGCTCCCCAGCGAGGCCACCGCCACCGCCTACTGGAGCCTCGGGTTGAGCATTTCGCTCTTCATCGTGGCCGTCCTGTCCCCTATCCTCGGCACGATCTCCGACGTGATGCGCGGCAAGAAGCGCTTTCTCGCCATCTTCGCCGGCATTGGCATCGCAGGCACGGCGCTGTTGGTGCTGGTGGGCACTGGCGACTGGCTGTTGGCCTCGGTGTTAGCCGTGCTGGGGCGCATCGGATTCAACGGCTCGCTGACCTTTTACGACGCCCTGCTGCCACACGTTGCCCGTCCGGAGGATCAGGATCGCATTTCGGCACGCGGTTACGCGCTGGGCTACCTCGGCGGAGGGCTGCTCTTGGCGATCAACGTGGTGATGATCCAGCTCCTGCCCGGTACGTGGGGGGCACGCCTTTCCTTCCTCAGCGTGGCGATCTGGTGGGCAGTTTTCTCCATCCCGCTCTTCCGCCACGTACCCGAGCCACCCGCTGCCACCGCCAAACTGGCCCCCGGCGAGAATGTCGTCACCGTCAGTTTCAAACGCCTTTGGGAGACGCTCAAAGACATCCGTCAGTACCGCGAGCTGTTTAAGTTTCTCATCGCTTTCCTCATTTACAACGATGGCATCGGCACCATCATCGGCGTGGCGGCCATCTACGGCGCAGAGCTGGGCTTCGGCACGCTGGAGCTGATCCTCGCTCTGCTCCTGGTGCAGTTCGTGGGCATCCCCTTCAGCCTGATCTTCGGCAACCTGCCCAACCCGCAGGAGAAACGCCGTCCGCTGTTTCTGGCTTTCATCCTCTTCAACCTGATCGCCCTGCCGGCAGGCGGGATCGTGGGGCTGCGCCTGTTGCCCGGCAACCTCACTGGTGCAGCGCTGCCACCCTATGCGGATACGGCGGATGCTGTCGGGACGGGCGTTTATGCAGTGGACGGCGCAGCCATCCGTTATGAGGGTGATTGGGAGCAGCAGATCGTCCCAGCGGAGGCACTCAGTGCGCGGGGGCTGGTGGCTTTGCTCAGTGGGACGGGGCAGGCAGAGGATACACCCTACGCCATCGCCTATGCACCCGGCGCCCGCTATGAGTTTGCCTTCAACGGCCAGAAGGTGAAGATCACCTACAGTAGCGGCCCCGATCGCGGCATCTGGTCGGTGATGCTGGACGGCCAGCCGCTGCTGGATGAGGATACCGGTGCTCCCCTGCGCATAGATGCCTACAACCCCGCCGTGCGCTACGGCGTGACGCACACTTTCAGCGCACCTTCCGCCGGTGAGCATGTGCTGAGCATCATCAACACAGGGGAGAAAAACCCACGCAGCAGCGGGACGGCCATCACGCTGGCGCAGATAGAGGTGTTGCCGCCGGTACGGCAGAACAACCTTGGGTTGATCATCGGCCTTATCTTTGCCGTGGAGGCGCTGGGGGCTGTCTTTGCCCTTCTGTTGGGGCGCGCGCTCTTCGGCAGGCTCTCTGCGGCGATGACGACCAAGCGCAGCATCATCCTCGCCCTCGTCATCTACGCCACCATCGCCGTGTGGGGCTATTTCCTCAACTCCACCATTGAGTTTTGGTTCCTGGCGTGGCTGGTGGCGATCGTGCAGGGCGGCAGTCAGGCGCTCAGCCGCAGCCTCTACGCCAGCATGTCACCAGCGGCCAAAAGCGGTGAGTTCTTCGGGCTGTACGCCATTATGGAGAAGTTCGCTTCGCTCATCGGGCCGCTGCTGTTCGCCGCTGCAGCGTTGATCTTCAACAGCAGCCGCCCTGCTATCCTGAGCCTGATCGCCTTGTTCCTCATTGGGATTGCGGTGCTCATGGCCGTCAATGTGGAGGAGGGGCGGCGCGTGGCGCAAGCCGAGGACGCTAAGCTGTTAGGCATATAAGGGTTCCGAGGCACCCTGTGCGTACTTTGCGGTTCTCTCTCAGGGACCGCCCAGCACAGCACGCACGGTGAACGTCCTGCCATCGCGGAAGGTGCGCAGCCTGACTGCATCACCGGCGGCGTAGCGGCTCAGCGCATCGCTCAGCGTCCACGATGCCGAGAGCCACTGATCGCCGACCTGCGTGATGATGTCACCCGGCGCCAGCCCCGCCTTTTCGGCGGGCGTGTTCTCATCCAGCAGGGCGATAATCAACGCCCCCTCGCTGACCTCAAAGGGATCACCCGGCTTCAACATGCGGTAGTACACCCCTAAGCGGGCCTCCGTCTGGCCGCCTCCCGGCCAGACGGGCACATCGGGTGGGATGACGATCGGCTCCACGATCGTCGTCGGCGTTCGGGAGAGGGCGCGTTCGTAAAGCCGCCCGCCCATAAAGCCAACGGCAAAGGTCAGCAGGACGATGGCCGCGATGAGGACCCACAACCCGACCAAGGGAGCACGGGCTTCCTCCGCCACATCGCCCTGCGCTGAGCGCCTTTCGGCAGCCAGCGCTGCCTGTCTGTCCCGTTCCTGCGGCGTGAGATGGGTAGCCATGGTCGTCTCTTCTCCTGCCCTCTGTAAGAAGCCATCCCCATTCAGAGATAAGACGAAACAGGGCGCGGTGGAGTTCCGCGCCCTGCGCGCAGGAAAGGTTTGCGGGGCGGTGGTCAGGGCTGCCAGCGCAGGCTATGCACGCCTGCCACACCCTCAACGCGGAAGGCCTGCCCACTCTGGGCATCCACCAGCACCAGCTGCCCGGCAGAGGTCCCTACCCCTACGCCGGCGATAAACGCCGCATCGGGCGAGAGGAGGGTTTGCTCCAGCACAAAGGCACCCCTCTCAGGACGCAGGTCACCGCCATCCGGCAGGAGGCTGTAGAGGTGCGCCACAAAGGGGATGCCCCAGGCGATCCCAGCGGCATGCAGCAGCGCCAGGCGGCCATCCTCGCGCAGGCGCAGGTCCAGCGCGGCGAGGTTGGTTAAGGGGGTCTCCGTGGGGAGATCGCCGGGCAGCACGCGCTTGAGATAGGGTTGGCCGTAGGGGCCACCTGTGTAGCTGAGGTAAAGCGCATCCGCCCAGAATGCCGTAGCACCCGGCACGTTGAGGAGGAGAGGAGCAGCGTTCTCAGCAGCCACCGGCAACAGGGCGAAATCATACCCCTCGTAGAAGGCCACGCGCACCAACAGCCATGCCCCATCCGGCGACCAGCGCGGCTGGCCGTAGGTTTGGATGCGCCGATCGCCTTCCGTGCGCGGCAGGCGGTCAGCGATGAGGCGGCGCGCCTCGCCGCTCGCAAGGTCGTAAAGCCAGATACCGCCATCCGCGTAGGCGACCAGTTTGCCATCGGGGGAGAAGGTGGGCATGCCAGCGCTGCCAGGGTCGGAAAGTGCGACGATCTGGGTCGCCGCAGCGCCACTGGCAGCAGCCAACCAGATCGCCCCACCGCTGGCATAGACCACCTGTTGCCCATCGGGAGAGATATCGTAGGCAACCACGTCAGCGAGGGCCGCCGTGAGGGGCTGCGGCGGGCTGCCATCTGCAGGCAACCGCCATACCTGCGTCACCCCTGCCTGTGGAGCCAAAAAGTAGAGGTCAGCAGGGAGCGGCAGGCCTGCCACAGCCGGCAGCGGCGCATCGCCCCACACAAAGCGGCGCGGCGATCCCCGCGTATGGATGGTGGCCTGTGCGCCGCTAGAAGGATCAAGCAATACTGCCGTCTGGGGAACGTTGGGGTCGGCGGCGACCACCCGCGTGCCGCTGGGATCCCACACCAAGCCAGCTGCCCGCACAGCGGTGGAGCTTTCCACACGGAAGCCGGAACCATTGGGGTCGGCGATGTAAAGAAAGCCCGGCTCGCTGATGCTACCGCTGTGCCCAAAGAAAGCCAGCAGGCCATCGGCGCGCTGAGTAGGGAACGTTACCAGACGGTCCTGTGGCACGAGGAAGAGGCGCGAGTTCACATCACCCGGCTGGAGGAGCGCCAGCCCGCCCTCCGCAGGGGCGAAGGCCAGCCGTCCATCGCGCAGCCATGTGTGGCCGTTTAGATGACCCAGCTCCACCCATTTGGCCAGCGGTTCCGCCGAGTAGAGGGCGGCGCTGCCATCGGCGCGCTGCACGAGCAGCCACGCCCCATCCGGTGACCAGCTCAGCCCGCTCAGCGGCCCCTCCGCAACAGTATAGATGAGCGGCTCAAGCCCCACGTTGGGCACGAGCACCTGAAAACCCTCGGCAGTCAGGTAGGCCACCCGCGAGGCATCTGGTGTCATGGCCACACTATTACCCGCTGTTTCGGGGGGCAGGCCCACCCCGGCAGCGATCACCTGCCCCTGCTGTCCCTCCGGTGAGATGAGCTGCACAGCGTCCTCGGTGCGCAGGATCAGCCAGCCGCCGGATGCAAGCGCAAAGTCGCGCACAACAAGGTCGGGCGGTGTGACGGGCACAGCCGCCCCTTCATCGCCACCCAAAGGCTGCCGCCACACCTGCCCAGCCTCGTTGAGGTAGAAGAGATCGGCAGGCAGGGGCCACACCTGCAGGGGCGGGATAGGGGTGGGGATGGCCGCTGGTGTCGTCGAGGGCTCTGAGGTAGCAGTAGGCGACCAGACCTCCGCCGTTCCTTGCGCAGGTGGCAGAGGTGTGGAGATGGCAGGACGCCCTCCGCCGGGGAGCAACGCACAGGCAGCCAACATCCCCCCGATGAGCAACCCGGCAATGATGTGAGCGATGCGCTGCATAGCCACTCCAGCGTTGGGATGGATCAGCGTTGCCGCTTGCGGTATTCCTCAATCAGGCGCACAGCCTCGCCCGGCTCCATGTGGCGGTGGGTCTGCAGCTTGCTGTAGAGCAGCTCGCCGTTGACCTCCAGCTCAAAGCGTCCGCCATCGCTGGGGATGAGGGTGAAGCGCTCAATCTCAAACTCAAAAGCCTTGATGATCTCCTCCGTCACACTGACGGCACGGGGGAAATACTTTCAAACCGCGCAGTAGGTGAGCGTAATGTTCATCATGGGAGAACTCCTTGGTTAGTATGTGAAGGTGCAGATGCTCTGCCAGAAGTATAGCAAGCCCCTAGCGCGCCGCCTAGTTGCACGGCCCCGCAAGCGATGCTATAGTGCAGACACATGCTGAACCGCTTGACTTCTCAGGGAGGAGGCTTGCTCATGGGAACGGTCGCACGCCACACCGCCGCGATCGCAGGGGTAGCCCTGCTGGTTGCGTTACTCACCGGAGGATGCACGCTCACCGGAGCTACCGCTGCCCCGCTGACGCCGGTCATCCCTACGCCCAGTGGGGAGGTTGAGACACCGGTCATTCCTACGCCGACGGAGCTGCCCCCCATTGACGTTTTTGGCACCCAGACGGCACTGGCGCCGACCGCTACCCCCACTGAGACCCTCACCCCCACGCCAGAAACCCCAACGGCCACGCCCACCCCTGTTTGCCCACCCACCCACACTGTGCAGGCGGGGGAGAACCTCTACCGCATTGCCCTGCGTTACGGGCTGACCTATCAGGAGCTGGCGGCAGCTAACGGCATTGCCAATCCCAACGCCATTCAGGTGGGGATGGTGCTCACCATCCCCGGCTGTGGCGGCGCGGAAATGCCCACCGAGGAAGGCGGGGAAATCCTCTACACGGTGAAGGCGGGTGATACCCTCTTCCGCATTGCTCAGCGCTACGGGCTGACGGTGGAGGAACTGGCCGCCCACAATGGCATCACCAACCCCAACGCCATTGCCGTCGGGCAGGTCATCCGCATCCCACAGGACTAAGCCCCATGCGGCTAAGACAGGGCTATTGGCGCTCGGCGCGGTGGCAGCCAGCTCAATAGCCCCTTTGCTTTCCTCAAGGAGGTCAAGCGAGTCATGTCAACCGAGCGCATCGTGCAGAGCGAGCACATCTACGAGGGGCACGTGGTGCATCTGCGCGTGGATACGGTGGCGCTGGAAGACGGACGCACCTTCACCCGCGAGGTCATCCAGCACAAGGGAGCCGTGGCGATGGTCCCGCTGGATGAGGAAGGCAACGTTATCCTCGTGCGGCAGTACCGCGCCGGTGCGCAGAAGCCGCTTTTGGAAATCCCCGCCGGCGGACTGGAGCCAAACGAACCGCGCGAGGCGTGTGCCCGCCGTGAGCTGCAGGAAGAGATCGGCTACTATCCGGAGGAGCTGGTGGAGCTGGGGGGCTTCTACGTCGCTGCCTCCTACAGCACGGAGTACATCACCATCTATCTGGTGCGGCAGATGCGCCCCTCGCGCTTGGGCGGGGATGCCGATGAGCACATCGCCGTGGAGCGCATCCCCTTCCAGCGGGCGCTGCGCATGGCGCTTGAGAACGAGATTGAGGACAGCAAGACGCTGATCGGGTTGGTATGGGCAGCGCACTACCTGAGCCGCCTGCCTGAGGAGGATAGCCTGAAATAAAAAGCGCCCGCCGTGGCGGGCGCTTCGCCGATCGCGCTCACGAGATGACCAGCAGCGTTTGATTCTGCTCCACACTGTTGCCGGGTTGCACAGCGATACGCTCCACGCGCCCCGCACGAGGGGCTTTCAGCTCATTCTCCATCTTCATGGACTCCAGAATCACCAACTTATCGCCCGCCTGTACCTGCTGACCCACCTCCACCGGAACAGCCACCACCAACCCCGGCATGGGAGCGCGGATGACCACCTCGCCCGTCTCAGGGACGAGCGTCTTGGCGCGGGCGCGCAGCAGCTGAGCGCGCTCATCGGCCACGCTCACCTCATAGAGGTTGCCGCGCATGAGCACCTGCCAGACATCGCCGTGCTGCTCCACCAGGGCCTCAAACGACTCGTTGTTGACGAGCAGCGAGTACAGCCCAATCTGGCTCAGCCCGCCGAAGTCCACATGTACCTCTTCGCCGTCCAGCAGGATGTACCCATCCCGCACGATCTCAATGGTATAAGTATGCTCGCCTACCGTAACCTCGTACTTCATCCTCTCTCCTCAAAATGAACCCAACAGGGTGCACTGCGTGTCTAGGGGCGGCGCAGGCGCTCCCAGCGCGCCACGAGCTTCCAGTTGCTGACATCGCGCTCGTTGCGTCCGATCACCTGTGCAGCCTGGCGGCGTTTCTCGTGCGCCACCAGTGTGGCGAGGATGGCGGCGATCTCCGGACGCAGGTTGTGCCGCTCCTCCATGGAGAAGCGCTCCTCAACAAAGGTAGTGTCAAACTGGCCGGCAATGAAGCGCGTGCTGTCCAGCAGGTTCTGGTGGAAGGGGATGTTGGTCCTCACACCAAGGACGCGGTACTCAGAGAGAGCACGGCGCATGCGCAGCAGCGCCTCGCCTCGCGTGTCGCCCCAGCAGATGAGCTTGGCGATGAGAGGGTCGTAGTAGGGCGTGATGACATCGCCGGTGGTGACGCCTGAATCCACACGCACCCCCGGCCCGGCGGGGATGGTCATGGCTGTGATTTTGCCAGTGGAGGGCAGGAAGTTGTTGTAGGGGTCCTCCGCATTGATACGGCATTCAATGGCGTGCCCCTTGAACTCAATTTCCTCCTGCGTGCGGCTCAGCTTACGCCCCCGGGCGATGCGGATCTGCTCTTTGACGATGTCAAAGTTGGTGACAAGCTCCGTCACCGGATGCTCCACCTGCAGGCGGGTGTTCATCTCCAGGAAGTAGAAGTTGCGGTCGCGGTCCACGATGAACTCAATGGTGCCCGCATTGACGTAGTTGACGGCCCGTGCTGCCGCCACCGCCACCGCTCCCATGCGCTCGCGCATCTCTTCGTCAATGAAGGGCGAGGGCGATTCCTCCAGCAGCTTCTGATGGCGGCGCTGGATGGAGCACTCGCGCTCCCCGAGATGGATGACATTGCCGAACGTATCGGCCATGATCTGGAACTCAATGTGGCGCGCGCCCTCAATGAGCTTCTCCAGATAAACTGAGCCATCGCCAAAGGCCGCCTCGGCTTCGCGGCGAGCCGAGTGCAGGGCGCTCAGGAAGTCCTCGGGGCGGTCCACACGCCGCATCCCTTTGCCGCCGCCCCCGGCAGTGGCCTTGATGAGCAGGGGATAGCCCACAAAGCCCGCCGCATGGGCCAATTCCTCATCGGGCAGGTCCAGCTCGGTGCCGGGCACGATGGGCACACCTGCCGCTTCCACCGTCTTGCGCGCCGTCACCTTATCCCCCATCGCGCCGATGGCGGAAGGTGGCGGCCCGATGAAGGCGATGCCCTCGTCCAGACAGGCCTGCGCAAAGTCGGGGCGCTCGGCCAGAAAGCCATAGCCCGGGTGGATGGCATCCGCGCCGCTCTTCTTAGCAACCTCCAGTATCTTGTCAATGCGCAGGTAGCTCTCCCGCGCCGGCGGCGGGCCGATGTAGTAGGCCTCGGTGGCGTAGCGGACGTGCATGGCGTTGCGGTCCACGTCCGAATAGACGGCGACGGTATCCAGGCCCAGTTCGCGGCAGGCGCGGATGATGCGCACGGCGATCTCGCCGCGGTTGGCAATCAGCACCTTGCGAAACAGGGTAGGGGTTTCGGTCATCGCTGTTCTCTCTCCCTCACAGCGGGATATTCCCATGCTTCTTGGGGGGGTTGGTATCCCGCTTGTTGCGCAGCACCTCCAGCGCATTGATGAGGCGTGGGCGGGTCTCATGCGGCTCAATGACGTCGTCAATGTAGCCGCGTGCAGCAGCCACATAGGGGTTGGCAAAGCGCTCGCGGTACTCTTGCACCAACTCCTCACGGCGAGCAGCTGGATCGTCCGCTGCTTCCAACTCCTTGCGGAAGATGATGTTGACGGCACCCTCCGGTCCCATGACGGCGATCTCGGCGGTAGGCCACGCCAGGTTGAGGTCGCCGCGGATGTGTTTGCTGCTCATCACGTCGTAGGCTCCGCCATAGGCTTTGCGCGTGATAACGGTGAGTTTGGGCACCGTAGCCTCGCAGTAAGCGTAGAGCAGCTTGGCCCCATGCCGGATGATGCCACCGTGCTCCTGCCCCACGCCGGGCAGGAAGCCGGGCACGTCCACAAAGGTCACGATGGGGATGTTGAAGCAATCGCAGAAGCGCACAAAGCGCGCCGCCTTGGTGGAGGCGTTGATGTCCAGCACGCCCGCCAACACCGCCGGTTGGTTGGCCACGATGCCCACGCTGTGCCCCCCCAACCGCGCAAATCCCACCACAATATTCTGCGCGAAGTGCTCGTGAATCTCGTAGAACTGCCCGTTGTCCACAACCATACGGATCACTTCTTTGATGTCGTATGGTTTGTTCGGATTATCCGGTACGATGGTATCCAGCCGCTCATCGGAGCGCAACGGATCATCGGTGGGCGGCTCGTAAGGGGGGTCCTCAAGGTTGTTCTGCGGCAGGTAGGTCAGCAGCTCGCGGATAAGGGCTAAGCAATCCGCCTCGCTCTCCGCCGCCACATGGCTCACGCCCGAAAGGGCGTTGTGCGTCATGGCCCCGCCCAATTCCTCAAAGGTCACGTCCTCATGCGTCACCGCTTTGACCACATCCGGCCCTGTGACGAACATGTGGCTCGTTCCCTTGACCATGAAGATGAAGTCGGTGAGGGCTGGGGAATAGACGGCACCGCCTGCGCACGGCCCCATGATAGCCGAGATTTGGGGGATGACGCCCGAAGCCAGCGTGTTACGCAGGAAGATCTCCGCATAGCCGCCTAGCGAGACGACCCCCTCCTGAATACGCGCGCCGCCGGAATCGTTGAGACCAATGATGGGGGCACCAGTTTTAAGCGCCATGTCCATCACCTTGCAGATTTTCTCAGCGTGCACCTCGGAGAGGCTGCCGCCGAAGACGGTGAAATCCTGCGAGAAGACGTACACCAACCGCCCGTGGATGGTCCCCCAGCCGGTGATGACGCTGTCGCCAAGGATTTGGTTTTCGGGGCTGTCCATGCCGAAGTTGCGTTCGCGCTGCACGACAAACATATCCAGTTCGCGGAAGCTCCCCGAGTCGAGCAGGATTTCCAGCCGCTCGCGGGCGGTCATCTTGCCGCGCTCGTGCTGGCGCCGGATGCGCTCCTCTCCGCCGCCTTGCCTGGCCTTCTCTTTCATCGCCCGCAGCTGCTCAATCTTGGGATCGATCGTCATGCTCCTCGTCGCTCCTTTGGTGGTTGGTTTCTTCATCGTGTTGGAAGGCGCGCTGGCCACCTCGGTTCAGCAGCGTCAGCATGCCCCATGCGCCGAACGCCGCCGCGGTGGCGATAACGAAAGGCAGCCGCCCGCGCTCGTAATCCCCTTTGGCGAAAAAGGCCTCCCGCCCAACAGTGAGAGCAGCATACAGCGGGAAGGCGATCAGCGCGAGGCGGCGTGCCCAGCCCGCCAGCCGCCATAACCCCCCAGCGATGATCAGCCACAACACCCCCCATATACCATCCCACAGCAACAACACCCAAAAGGGGAGGGTGAGGCTTAAGGGGGCTAAGACAGGCCAGCGCACCCAACCGGCAATCAGGCCGGTTAAGTTGAAGGCTGCTAATATAAACACCGCCAACGCCAGCAAGGTTACTGAAAGCGGGCGCCCTGAGCGGTGGCGGCTGGGGTGGGCGTCCACGCCACTCAAGGGATCAGGATCAGCTTGCCGAAAGCCTGGCCGCTTTCCAGCAGCCGATGGGCCTCGGCGGCCTCGCGCAGGGGCAGCGTGCGGTCAATCACCGGCTTGAGCCTGCCCGCAAAGACCAGCCCCATCACAGTGCGGAAGTCGCGTTGGGGGGCCATGGTGGAGCCGATGATGCTGAGGTGCTTGCCGAAGATGTAGTTCACACCGACCTGCGCCTCATAGCCGCTGGTGCCGCCCACTACCAGCACGCGCCCGCCGCGCGCCGCCGCCCGCAAGCTGGTCTGAAGGGTGGCCTGCCCCACATTGTCCACCACCACATCCACGCCACGCTTGCCAGTCAGCTGAAAGATCGCCCGGCCCCAATCCTCCTTGTTGCGGTTGATGACGTGGTCCGCGCCCAGCGCTCGGGCGCGCTCCAGCTTCTCATCGGAAGAGCCGACCACGTAGACCGTCGCCCCGGCCAGCTTAGCGATCTGAATGGAGGCGGTGTTCACCCCACCACCCGCACCGACGATGAGCACCGTCTCGCCTGCCTTAAGGTTGCCGCGCGTGATCAGCGAATGCCAGGCCGTCATGAAGACCAGCGAGGCCGCCGCTGCCTCCTCAAAAGGGACGTGTTCGGGCAGATGCAGGAGGTTGCGGGCAGGCAAGGCGATGTACTCAGCATAGGTGCCCTGACGGTCAGCCTCGCCCAGCACGCCACCGTTGCGACACTGATTATCCTGCCCCGCAAGGCAGGCCTCGCACACGCCGCAGCTCAGCGTGCCGTTGATGACCACGCGGTCGCCCACTGCGAAATTGCTCACCCCTTCGCCCACCGCGGCGACAACTCCCGCGCCGTCCGCACCGATGACGTGAGGATAGGTGAGTTTGATGCCGGGCCAACCGTTGCGCACCCAGATATCGGCGTGGTTCAAGGCGATGGCCTTGAGCTGCACCAGCACCTCGCCTGCGCCGGGCTGAGGCGTCTCCATCTCGGCATAGGTCAGGACTTCAGGGCCACCGTGCTGGTGGAAGAAAACGGCCTTCATCGGTCGCTTACTCCTCTAGTGTGGTGTGGAGTTGTCGGGCAGGGCATGGGGAGCCATCCCGCGCCCTGCCCGCAGTGCTTTAGCGCAAGCCCAGCTCATGGCGGGCGATGACGATGCGCTGAATCTCGCTTGTGCCCTCGTAGATTTCGGTGATCTTGGCATCACGGAAGTAGCGCTCAATGGGCAACTCCTTGCTGTAGCCCATACCCCCGTGTATCTGGACGGCCTGCGTGGTGACCCACATCGCCGTTTCTGAGGCGAACAGTTTGGCCATCGCTGCCTCCAGCGTGTAACGTTCACCTGTCTCCTTGCTGCGCATCTTGGCGAGTGCGGCGTTGTAGATCAGCAGGCGGGCGGCCTCAATGCGCGTTTTCATGTCTGCGATCTTCTGCTGGATCATCTGGAAGGTGCCAATCGGCGCGCCGAAAGCCTCGCGCTGACGTGCGTACTGCACACTGGCCTCATAAGCCGCCTCGGCGATGCCCAACGCCTGCGCCGCAATGCCGATGCGGCCGGCATCCAGCACGCTCATGGCGATCTTAAAGCCCTCGCCGGGTTTGCCCAGCACGTCCTCTAGCGGTGCCTTGTAGTTGTCAAAGTAGATTTCGCTGGTGGCCGAGGCGCGAATACCCAGCTTCGGCTCTTTCTTGCCGCGCGCAAAGCCGGGGCGTTCGGTGTCAATCACAAAGGCAGTGATGCCGTGATGCCGCTTCTCCGGCTCGGTCATGGTGAAGAGCACGATGTAGCGCGCCACAGGTCCGCTCGTCACCCAGCTCTTGGTACCGTTGATGATGTAGTGCGTGCCGTCCTCGCTCAGTACCGCCCGTGAGCGCATGTTACCCGCATCGGAGCCGGACATGGGTTCGGTGAGCGAGTAGGCGCCGATCACCTGCCCAGAGGCCACCGGCGTGAGGTACTTGCGTTTCTGCTCCTCGGTGCCAAACCTGAGCAGGCTGTGCCCAAAGAGCGAGTTGTTCACTGACATAATCACGCCGTGTGCGGCATCCACCTTGCTGATTTCCTCCATCGCCAGCACATAGGCGATGGTGTCCATGCCTGCGCCGCCGTATTCCTCCGGTATCTCAATACCCATGAGGCCCAAGCGGCCCATCTCCATCACGGTTTCATAGGGAAATTCGCCGGTCTCATCATAGTGCGCCGCGATAGGCGCGATGCGCTCTTGCGCAAACTTACGGGCGGTCTGGCGGATCATCTCATGTTCGGGCGAGAGCGTGAGGCTCATGCCGGACGACAACGTGCCCACAGCCATGCTGGTCACTCCTTTATCCCCTCTGCGATCGGTGGATGACGGTTGAGTGGGATTATAGCATCTGCCGCCCCAAGGCCGAAAATGGGGAGGCGGGGAGAAAGCGAAGGGGAAGATCAGCCTTTAGGCGCGGGGCAAGCCATCTTGCTATCCGCAAACATGCAGCGGGGTAATATCCGCACCGCACTGGGCACAGTGGCGCGGCGCGGAGAGTGTCTCCCCACAACGGGAGCAGCGGCGGGGGATGGTCAGATAGGGCGGGCAGGCGTGTGGCGGTTGGACGGGGGGACAAACGTGCGGCGGGGTGATGTCCATCCCACAGTGGGCGCAGTAGGTGTGGCCTGGCAGCAGCCTGCCGCAGCAGGTACAGCGCTCCAGTTCGTAGGCTGGGCAGCGGTGCAAGGGGTCAGGGCGCGGAACGGCGGTAGGCGGAGCTGCCTTGCAGCGGTGGCAAGGCGTGATGTCCGCGCCGCAGGTGACGCAATACAGCGGTGCGGGCAACATCTCGCCGCACTGCAGGCAGCGCACCGGCGCGGGCATAGGCGGGCAGGTGTGCTCCAGCGGGCGCGGCGGGCAGAGGTGAGGCGGGGTGATCTCCGCACCGCAGGTGGTGCAGTACTGAGGTATGGGCAACATCTCGCCACACTGCAGGCAAGGCTGCGTCACACGCGGCAGGCAGTGATGCTCTACGGATCGTTCCATGATCGCCCCCTCAAGAAGGGCAAAAATCTCGCCAATCTTCTATACGCAGCGCCCGCGCCGATTGTTGCGGGCGCGCCGCATGCGGTATGATCGCCCTGTATGGACGACCCAACTGCCCTGCACAACGCACTCATAGCGTGGTTTGAGGCGCATGGCGAGGACCTCCCTTGGCGGCGCAGGCGCGCCCCCTACACCGTCTGGCTCTCTGAGGTCATGCTGCAGCAAACGCAGGTGGCGACGGTCATCCCTTACTATGAGCGTTTTGTAGCTCGCTTCCCCACCGTGGAGGCGCTCGCGGCGGCCTCGCTGGACGAGGTGCTCAAGCTATGGGAAGGCTTGGGCTATTACAGCCGGGCGCGCAACTTGCACCGCGCTGCCCAGATGATCGTGGCCGAGTTCGGTGGGCACTTCCCCAGCACAGTGGACGATCTGGTGCGCCTGCCGGGCGTGGGACGCTACACAGCGGGAGCCATCGCCAGCCTGGCCTTTGGCCTGGATGTGCCCGTGCTGGACGGCAACGTGATGCGCGTGCTGGCGCGGCTGCTGGACCTTGCAGCAGACGTTACCCTACCGCAGATGCGTCGCGAGCTATGGGCGCTGGCTGAACAGCTACTACCCGCCGGACGGGCAGCGCGCTGGAACGAGGGGCTGATGGAACTGGGGCGGCGTATCTGTACGCCGCGCCGGCCGCGCTGTGCGCTCTGCCCCTTGCGTGAGCACTGTCTGGCGCATCGGCGCGGGACGCAGGAGCAGCGCCCCGTGCGCCCCCCGCGCCGCAGGACGCCGCACTACAACGTGGCGGCGGCGGTCATCCGCCGCGAGGATGGGCGCATCCTCATCACCCAACGCCCGCCTGATGGATTGCTGGGCGGCCTGTGGGAGTTCCCCGGCGGCAAGTGCCGTGCCAATGAGGCGCTGCCGGCCTGCTTGCGCCGCGAGATCCGCGAGGAGCTGGGGATGGAGGTCGCTGTTGGTGCGCCCATCGCCGTGGTGAAGCACGCCTATACACACTTCCGCATCACACTGCATGCCTTTGCCTGCCATCCCCTACGCGGTGAGCCGCAGGCGCTTGGTGTGGCAGCCTGGGCATGGGTGACACCGGAAGAGTTGGACGCCTACGCCTTCCCCGCCGCGGATCGGCGCATCATCGCCGCACTGCGGAACGGGGGGCAGATGGCGTTGCCGTGGGACGCAGAGGAAGGTTGAGCCTATGGCGAGCACGCCTACCGTCAGCGTGGTGATGGTGGTGCGCAACGGTGCGGCCAAGTTGCCGCGCACGCTGGCGGCCCTTTACGCTCAAACGCTGCCGGATTTTGAGCTTATCGCATTGGACAACGGTTCAAGCGATGACACATGGGAAGTGCTACAAGATATTGAGCGCGCCCGTGTGCGCCTGCACCGCAACCTCAAGCCACGCCCGGCGACGGCGGCGCTCATCCAAGCGCTAGCATGGGCCAGTGGGCGCTATCTCGTCTGCCACGGTGTGGGTGATGTCTCCGCCCCCCAGCGGCTGGAACGGCAGGCCGCCCTGCTCCATCGGCGCAAGGAGGTGGCCGCCGTGTGGTCAGCGCTGGAGTGGGCCGACGAGGCGGGGCAGGTACTGCGCCGCGTGGCATATCCCACCCAGCACCATCTGCTGGTGCAGCGCATTGAGGAAGAGGAATGCCCTGCCCTGGGTGCGGTGATGGTGCGCCGCGAGGCGCTGGAGGCAGTGGGCGGCCTCCGTGAGGCATTTGCGCTGGCCGCTGAGCTAGACCTATGGCTGCGGTTGGCCGACGTGGGCAAGCTTGCCAGCGTTGGCGAGGTGCTCTACACGGCGCACTTCCATGCCGACCTGCCCGCCGTGGCGCAACATGCCGCCTATCAGGACTATGCGGCACTGGTGCGCCTGTTAGCCGAGGAACGCCGGAGGCACGGCACAGAGCAAACTGCTGTTGCCGCTGCCGCTGATGCTATCAGTGCCCGCTACGCGGCGATGAACCCGCTGGCGCGCCGCTTGGTCAGTGCAGAGGGCTACCTCGCGTGGGCACGGCGGGTACGGACGTGGGATGAGGTCGCCCACGAGCAGGCTCGGCGGCTGTGGCTGCGCGCCCTCGCTGCTTGGCCCTTCCGCGCCGATGTGTGGCAGTATGCCCGCGAGCAACGGCAAGGCTGACGGTAGACCCCCCATGACGCTGACCCAAACCCCCACCCGCCTCACCTCTGCCGACCACGAGCGCGTCTTGTGGCTCTTCCACCATTCGCCGCGCCAGCACCTGCATCTGGATTGGCATAGCCTGAGGCAGTGGCTGCCCGATGCAGCCCTGTGCTGCTGCGTGTTGCGCCAAGAGGATGGGCAGGTGCGCCTGCTGGCTGGGGCTACGATCAACAATCCGGAGGATGCGCCGGGCAACCGCGTGGCGTGGCTGCGCTTCCTGCTGCCCGATCAGGAAAGCCGCGACGACCACCTGCTGGATGGTCTCTGGGAGGCCCTGCGCGCTGATCTGGCAGCGCGGGGTGTGCGGCAGGTCGGTGTGTTGCTATTGCAAAGTTGGGTAACTCCCTTGGTGGCACGCTGGGGATTCGCTCCTGCCCATACGGTGGTTACGCTGCGCCGCTGGAGCGGACCGCTGCCCGCTGAACCCGCACCGCCCTATGCGATCCGAGAGGTGCGCAGTGAGGCCGATCTGGAGGCCGCTGCCACCATAGACGCCCATGCCTTTGAACCGCTGTGGCGCTACGACCGCGCCACTCTGCAGGTGGCGATGGCGCAGGCAGCCACCTTTACCCTGCTGGAGCGCGACGGGCAGGCGCTGGGGTATCAGCTCAGCACGCTACATGGCGAGGTGGGGCATCTGGCGCGGCTGGCCGTGCTGCCCGCGGAACAGGGCAAGGGGCTGGGTGGGCTGTTGATAGGCAGCATGTTGCGCTTCATGCAGAGGCACGGCGTGAACGTCGTCACCGTCAACACGCAATCGGATAACTTCCGCTCACAGCGGCTCTATCGGCGGCTGGGCTTTGAGCGCACCGGCGACGGCGTGCCCGTGTGGACGCTCAACCTGTGAGCAGCAGGGGATTCGCTATCACCACTCTGGGACGCCACACTCCGGACAGGCCATCTCAGCGTGGCGTATCCACTCCAGCACCTCGGCAGGCGGCATAAGGTCGGCGGCAGTAGCGGCGACCTGTATGTGGTGCAGTGCGTTGTAGCGATCCAGTATGAGCAGCGCGGGCTTGCGCTCCCCGAGGTATTTCTCCCACAGCCGACCTTCCGCATCAGCGAGGACAGGGTAGGGCAGCATCAGGCTATCGGCAAGATGGGCTACCTGCGCCTGCGTCCCGCCGACGATCGCCAGCACCTCGGCGGGCCAAGCGCGGTAAGCCTCGTAATGGAAAGCGAACGCCCGCAGGCACTCGTGGCTGGCGGCAGTATCCCCATCGGGCAGCAGGACCAGCACCACCGGCATCACATGCCGATAGTCGCTCAAGCGGATGGTCTTGCCGGTGTGGGAAGGTAGCCAAAAATCCGGCAGGGCGAGCTGCGCCCACAATACTACGCTTGCGCTCATCGCTTTCCCCTCCAAGCGTTGCGCAGGGTGAACCTGCATACCGCCGTTAGTACGTAGGCAGACGGGGATCGATCTGTTTGGCCCAGGCGTTGATCCCGCCCACCATGTTCTTCACCCGTGTATAGCCGTGCTGGCGCAACGTGGCCACCACGTCGGCGCTGCGCCCGCCCGTCTTGCAATAGACCACGATCTCGCGCGCTGTGTCCAGCTCGCCGAGGTGCTCCAGTATCTCCCCTTTGGGGATGTGAAGGGTGGCCTGCGGGATGTCGGAAATCTCCCACTCGTGCGGCTCGCGCACGTCCAACAGGATGAAGTCCTCCCCAGCGTCCAGTTTGGCCTTCACCTCCTGCACGCTGATGGTCGGCACGAGCGCCTCGTTCTCGCTGTGGAAGGCGCTGCGGTCGTGGCCGGGCATCCCGCAGAACTGCTCGTAGTCAATAAGGCCGGTGAGGGTGGGATGCTCACCACAGGCCGGGCAGCGGGGATTCTTGCGCAGCTTGACGAAATCAAACGTCATACGCAGGGCATCGTAAAGCAGCAGACGCCCAACGAGCGTCTCGCCAATGCCGAGGATGATCTTCAGCGTCTCGGTGGCCTGAATGGCGCCAATGGTACCGGGCAGCACGCCCAACACGCCACCCTCTGCACAGCTCGGCACCAAACCGGGCGGGGGCGGCTCGGGGAAGAGGCAACGGTAGCACGGCCCATTGCGGGCATCAAACACCGTGGCCTGCCCCTCAAAGCGGAAGATGCTGCCGTACACGTTCGGTTTGCCGAGCAGCACGCAGGCATCGTTGACCAGGTAGCGTGTGGGGAAGTTATCCGTGCCGTCCACAATAACATCGTACGAGGCGAGGATGTCCAGCGCATTCTCGGAGGTGAGCGGCGTGTTGTAGGTCTCAAGCGTGATGTGGGGGTTGATGTCCAGCAGGCGCTCGCGGGCGCTTTCCAGTTTGGGGCGTCCCACGTCTTTAGTGCCGTGCAGGACCTGACGTTGCAGGTTGGAGAGGTCCACCACATCATAATCCACCAGACCGATGCGCCCCACGCCTGCCGCAGCAAGGTACATCCCCAGCGGCGAGCCAAGCCCACCAGCGCCGATGATCAGCACGCTGGCGGCTTTCAGGCGGCGCTGCCCCTTCATGCCAACCTCCGGCATGATGAGGTGGCGGCTGTAGCGTTTGATCTCCTCGTGGCTCAGTTCAATCGCCTCTGGGGCGATGTGATCAACAATGCTCATCATCCTATCTCCCTTATTCAGTCCCTCTGGGGTTAATTCGTCCAGCCTTGTGGCTCCTGTTGGCCCTCCACCGCTGCGATCTGGCGCTTGAGTTGCTCGGCATGCACCACGCCGTGATTGACACGCCGTGGCTGCCCGCGCCGATCCACGATGAAGGTAGTGGGCAGGCCCAGCACCCCCCAACCATCGGCGAGGTCGGGGCGCTCCAGCGCGTTGATGGCGATCACCTGCACGCCGTGCGGGCCGAGTTCAGCCTCAAGGCGCTCCAGCTCGGGCTTCTGCACTGTGCGGCAGGGTGCGCACGTCTCCGCCCAGAAGTAGATCACGGCGGGAATGCCCGGGCGCAGCTTCTCCAGCACCTCGGCGCCGGCATCGCGTTGCTGGATGCGCCGCGTCTGCCAGCGCGTCCCCAACACATAGGCACCGAAGCCGAGGCCGATCAGCAGCAAGGCGATGGCTAGGCGCTCCAGCATCGGCTCACCCCCGCCGAATGGGCGCCCGGCTGAAGCCCGGCACGCCGAGGCGGTTCAACTGGTAATAGACAAAGCACCCCGCGCAGAATCCAGCAAACAGGTTAAGCGCGGCAAGGGCGATCACCAGCCACACCAACGCCCAGCCGAGCAGGCCCCAGCCCATCACCAGCGCCAGCGCTCCCGCCAGCGTGAAGGTGCCACCCAGCCCCTGCGCAAAGCGGTGTGGCTCTGGATTGTCCACGCGCACATCCGGCTTGACAAGGCCCAGCGGCCTGAGCACGTGCTGGTAGATACGCTTGAACAGCCCTGCTTCCGGCCAAAGCGTGCCGATCAGCATCACAGCACTGACAAAGGCCGCCAGCGGCCACCAGTTGAGGATGAAAGCCACTAGCAGCAGGAGGATGATGAAGGCCTGATTGGTGCGCAGGGCACTGTGATCCACTTGACGATCGCTATGCTCTGCCATCGGTCTGTCCTCCTTGAGCGTAGAAGCCCCCTTCCCGTGAGGGTCAGCCCCCAGCGATGGAGGGGATGATCATCAGTCGCGCATCGGGGGCGATGGGGGTCTCCAAGCCGTTCAGGTAGCGCACGTCCTCATCGCCCACAAAGACGTTGACAAAACTGCGCAGCCTGCCCTCGCTGAACAGGTGCTGCTCCAGCGCAGGGTAGCGGTGCAGGAGGTCATTCAACGCCTCTTGAACGGTGCTGCCGTTCACGGTGATCTCCCCCTGCCCGCCTGTGTAGGAGCGCAGGGGAGTAGGGATGCGGATGGTAGCCATCTATGTGTCCTCCTCGGATAGGATGATAGTCAGCGTATCCTCCTCAAAAGCAGCGCGGTCCTCGCGCAGATGCCAAGCCTGCGTGACATGCGCCTTGCCGCCCGCCACAGCGGTAATGAGGTAGCAGAAGTGCGGCAGGGCATGCTCGCGGTCAAAGGTGCTGGGCACGGCAGGATGGTCGGGGTGTGAGTGGAAGACACCCACCACTTCCATCCCCCGTGCTGCGGCCTCGCGCTCGGCGCGCAGGAAGTCATGCGGGCTGAGCTCGTAGCGGTTGTGCCGCGCCGCGGCCTCGCGTTGGTTGGGGGCAGGGAGCGCCGCCTCAATGATGACCCTATCCCCATCCAGGCGGCCCAGCAAGAAGCCTGCTCCCTCATGGGGATAAACAGCCTCGCCGTGCGCCTCAATCGTGCGCAGGTGGGCAGAGGGAATCAACACCTCCATCGTCAGCTACCCCTCCTCTGCCCAGAAGGGAGCGCTGAGGTACTTGGCCGCGCTATCGGGAAAGACCGTCACGACGAAGCCCTCCGATAGGGTTTCGGCCACGCGCAACGCAGCGACCATCGCCGCCCCCGCCGAGACGCCTACCAGCAGGCCCTCCTCACGGGCGAGACGGCGACACATGGCATAGGCCTCTTCAGTGCGCACTGGCACGACCTCATCCGGCAGGCTGGCATCGTAGATGCCGGGCACGATGGCTGTCGGCAGGTGTTTGAGACCCTCCAGACCGTGCAGCGGCCCATCAGGTTGCACGGCGATCAGCCGTACCGCTGCGTTGAGCATGCGCAGGCGCCTGCCTACGCCCATCATGGTGCCCGTGGTGCCCAGTCCAGCGACAAAGTGCGTTATGCGTCCCTGTGTCTGTTCCCAAATCTCGGGGCCGGTGGTGTAGAAGTGTGCTTGCCAGTTGTCAGGGTTATTGTACTGATCGGCGAAGAAATAGCGATGCGGATCGGCTTCGTAAATCTCCCGCACCAAGCGGATGGCGCCATCGGTGCCTTCTGTGGGATCGCTCAGCACGATCTCCACACCGTAGGCACGTAGGATGCTCAAACGCTCTGGGCTGGCGTTGGCGGGGATGACCAACTTCACGGGGATGCCGCGCGCACGGCCCAGCATGGCGTAGGCAATGCCCATGTTGCCCGAAGTGCTATCCAGCAGCGTGACGCCCGGGCGCAGGTCGCCGCGCTGCTCAGCCTGGCGGATGATGTTCAACGCCGGGCGGTCCTTCACTGAGCCGCCCGGGTTGTACCACTCAGCTTTGGCCACGATCCGCACGCCCGGCGGCAGGTGCGCCGTGATGCGGCGGAAGGAGAGCAAAGGGGTGTTGCCCACCAGCACCTCCAGCAGGCGGGCCGGTGAGCGGTCAAGAGCGGCCTCGGCCTCTGCCGGGAGGCCGCTGCGGTCGGCTTGTGATGTGGGATAGGCTACCATTTTTCTCTAATCCTCGCCTCATGTAGGCAAGGGCCTGCGCCGCGGGCGGCGCTTTGGGCCCGTTTATGCGAAGCGTATCAACGTCCACAAAAGGCCGAGCCAGAAGGCTCACCTTGCGCAGGGGGCGATGCAGAGGGAACAAAAAAGGGTGCACCTGCTCGCCACGCTGCTGCAGGATACGTTCTGCGGCGGCGGAGACGGTGTCACCCTCTGGAGGCGAGGAGAGTGTGAGGGGTATGCCTGCGCCTTAGCCGGGGTGACAACGTCCCCGCCTAAGACATGTGCACGCTAACGGGATCATTTTCAGCATCTTCTCATCTAGAGATAAACACTATCATCTTTGGAGAAATTATAGCGACGCCGGGCAACGCAGTCAACACATTGCCCGGCATTCTGCCTATCACACACCATCCCTCCCACGAAATCCTCCTACGCGCTTTTCGTGATTTGGAACCCACTTGGTAAAATGGGAGCCGCCGGGCCAGCAGCCCCTTGTGCAGTGTGGCGCGGCGCATATCCGACGGAGCAGGCGATGACCATACCCGATCTGGACCGCGATATCCTGCAGGCCAAGAACCGCCAGTGGTGGGACGCTAATCCCATGTGCTACGACTGGCAGAAGACCCTGCAGGCTGAACCGGGCACGCGAGAGTTCTTTGAGGAGATTGACGAGCGCTTCTTCCGCGCCCACGCTGAGTTTGGGCACCCCGACTACCCCGCCGAACCGGCCTTCAACCGTCAGATCAACTACGCCGCCCGCCGCGGCCAGATGGCGCTGGAGATTGGGTGCGGCATGGGGAGCGTCGCTGCGGTGATGGCCCAGCAAGGCCTGCGCGTCACCGCGCTGGACCTCAGCATGACCGCCGTGCAGATGACGCGCCGCCGCTTTGAGCTCATGGGGCTGGAAGGCAACATCCTGCAGGCGGATGGCGAGCAGCTGCCCTTCCCTGACCGCACCTTTGACCTTGTGTGGTCGTGGGGGGTGATCCATCACAGCGCCAACACGGCGCGCATTGTGGAGGAGATGTACCGTGTGCTCAAGCCGGGCGGCGAGGCCAAGGTGATGGTCTATCACCGTCACTCGCTGCGCAACTGGATCACCGCCGGCCTGCATCGCGGCCTGCTGCGCGGCGAGTTCCTCTACAAGCGCTACGATGACATCCTGCGCGAGGTCACCGATGGCTATATCGCCCGCCACCTGACCAAGGATCAGGCGCGCGACCTTTTCTCGCGCTTTGAGATTCGGGAGATTGTGCTGACCGATTACGCCGACCTCTCCTACATCCCGGGCAACGTGCAGATCAACCGCTATCTGGTGGGGCGTATCGTGCCGCGCCGCTGGAAGAAACGCTGGGACAACTGGCTGATTGCCCGCTTTGGCTGGTTCCTCTACTTAGAAGCGCGGCGGCCTGAATGAGGGTGATAGATGATGAACGCCACACCGATCACCCCAATGGATAAGCAGGCCGCTATCCTGACCATTGAGACCGCCACGCCGGGGGGCATCCCTACGCTGGTGGAAACCATCTATACCCTCATGCAGCGCTGGGGATACGAGCCTTCTGTGTACCGCACACGCTTCGCGGGCAACGGCCTCTCGCGCTGGCGGCACCTGCTCTCGGTGATCCGCCACTGGCAGCCCCGCACCGAGACCATCAACGGGCTGCGTACAGTGACGGTGCCCGCCCTGCCCCTGCCCCTGTGGATGCTGTATTTGGTCCCCCACTTTATGGCTGGGCCACTGCTGGGGCGCTATCCGGCTGTCTTCGCCACCTCGGGCAGCGCGCATGTGGCCTTGCCGTTGGCCCTGCGTGGGCAACCCTATGTGCTGTGGGTGGCGACGCGCTATCGGGATGAGCTACAGGCCAAGGCCGATGTGGGCGACCGTTGGGCACAGCAGGTGCTCGGCAGCCCCACCTGGCGCATTCTGGAGGCACAAGAGCGGCTGGCCCTGCGGCGCGCGACCCGCGTGCTGGCTCTGAGCTACCACACTGCCGAGCGTCTGCGCGAACTGGCGCCAGAGATTGAGGACCGTTTGGAAACGGTGCTCTTCCCCCTTGATCTGGAGCACTACCGCCCCAATGCAACCGTGCGCGCCAATCCACCCTATGGCCGTTATCTGCTGTTCGCTGCTCGCATCAACGACCCGCGCAAGAACACAGGCATGTTGCTACAGGCCTTTGCCCGCGTGCGCCTGCATCACCCTGACCTGCAGCTGGTGCTGGTGGGGGAAGAGCCGGACGAGGCTCTACGCCAACAGGTGCACGACCTGGGGCTAACGGAGGCGGTGATCTTTGGCGGCGTGGTTCCTTCCGCCGAGCTGCTGCGGCTCTATCAAGGTGCCGAGCTCTTCGTCCTGCCCTCAGTGCAGGAGGGGTTGGGCATTGTGGCGTTGGAGGCGCTGGCCTGCGGCACGCCGGTCGTCTCAACCCCTTGCGGTGGTCCCAAGGGGATCGTGGTGGAGGGCCAAACAGGCCGCATGGTGGCCAGCGCTCACGACCCTGCCGCCTTCGCTGATGCCATTTTGGACCTGCTCGCTGATGCGGCCCGCCTGGAGGCCTTACGGCAGCGTTGCGTGACCTTCGCCGCCGAGCACTTTGCCGCGCCGGTAGTGGCTGCCCAGCTGCGGGCGGCCTACGAGCACGCCCTGAACACCCCGCCGCGCCCCACGCGCCTGCGGGACGGATTGGCGTTGCTGTGGGCGGCGTTTATCTTCGCCGCTTACATGCAGCATCAGATGACCATCCACTGGCCTGCCATTCAGGCACAGATCGTCCACCCGCTTCTCCGTATGCTGCGATGATCGATCTGGCGCTTGACCTGCTTGTGGCCGCGCTGATGCTGTTGGCGATCTACGGCCCAGGTCGCCTCTTATGGCGGCTGGTGTGCCCCCTCTTGCTGAGGGATCGCGAATGGGGGGCGGATCGTCGGGGTGAGATGAGCAAGGACGGAGCCGCCATCTACACGTGGAGCCGCTCCGCTGACCTCGCCTACGTTTTTGCCTTGGGGCTGGGCGCCGCGGTGACGCTGCTCTTTGCCCTGGCATTGGTGGGCTGGCTGCGCCCTCTGGCGGGCTGGTTGCTGCTTGTGGGCGGCATCCTGCTGGCAGGGTGGCAGCGCCGTTCTCTGCTTGCCGACCTGCGGGCGCTGGCTGAGGTGCTACGCTGGGGCCTCGCCGCATCGTGGTTCGTCAAGAGCGCCACGCTGATCGCGCTGGCCTTCGCGCTCATCAACCTCACCGCCGACCTCGCCCCGCCCATTGAGGGCGACACGGTGCATCAGTATCTGCTGGTGCCGCGCTATTGGGTGGAAGCCGGGCGCTATGTGCAACCGACGCACATCTGGGCCTCCACGCTGCCCGGCAACATGATGGTACTCTCGGCATGGGCGCTGCTCTTGCGCCCCAGCTACAGCCTCGCCACGCTGGTCACCGGCTTGGGGATGAGCGCCCTGCTGGCACTGAGCGTCTATGCGCTGGCGCGGCTGCATTACGGACGTGGCGTAGCAGCGCTGGCGGCTATCGCTATCTACACCGTTCCTGACGTGGGCTATCTGGCACAGTCGGCCAAGGTGGATATGGGCTGGGCCTTCTTTGAAACGCTGGCGTTAGCGGCCTTCCTGCGCGGCATGTACCCCACGCCCGAAAGGCGCTGGCTGGCGCTGGCGGGGATCTGCCTGGGGCTGGCTGCCGGCAGTAAGAACCAGACGCTCATCAGCATAGGGCTGTTAGGAGGGTGGATCGTGCTGCGGCAGGCTGCGCGCCGTGACTGGTGTGGTCTGCTGCTCTCGGCGCTGGCTTTTGGCGGTGCCACCCTTGCGACAGGTTTTCCTTACTATCTCTACAACGCTCTGGCGCACCGCAACCCCTTTTATCCCGTCTTCGCCGACCTTTTCGTGCGCCTCTTCGGTGCCACACCCTCGCCACGCAGCGAGCTAGGCACGGAGGTCTTCTACCCCTGGACGATCTCCGGCTATTTCGCCAACCTGTGGAACGCCTCCCTGGGGCACACACGCCCGGGCTTTTATCTGGGCTTCATCGCCGGGCCGCTCTTCCTGCTGACGATCCCCGTAGGATGGGGGCTGGGATTGCTGCGCGGCGAGCGCCCAGCCTGGCGCATGATGGGCTACGCCTTCATCTTCTCCATCGTGTGGTTTTTGGTCAAGCAGGCGGTGCGCCACTTCCTGCCCGGGCTGGTGTTGCTCGCCGTGGTGACGGCGCTGGTGCTGTGGAAGATCAACCAGCAGCCAACAGCGCTGCGCCGCGCCATGCTGGCGATCGTCATCCTTGCGCTGGGCTGGAACCTCATGACGGGCGTAGGGGTGCTCTATTGGAGCGGCGCCTACCGTGTGGCGCTGGGCCTGGAAAGCCGCGAGGCCTTCCTGCGCCGCTTTCACGATCGGGTTGCTCCGGCCACCACCCCCGACTGGGAGACCATCGGTGCGCTGAATGTGCTGGTGGGCGCGCAGGGGCGCGTCTTCACCGTGCATGCCAGCAGCCCGCTCTACATCGCCCCCGATCTCGTCTCGGCCAACTGGGGCGACCGCGCCGCATTGGGACAGATCGCCGACCCACAGGCGCTCTTTGCCGCGCTCAAGGCACAGGGCATCGGCTACATGCTGGTCTACCGAGCCGATGAGCAAGGCGCACTGGCGGTTGATCTCCCTGCCTTTTTGAGAGATTATGCAGAGGTGATCTACGCAGGGCCGCGCGCACTGCTCTACCAACTGCGCGAGGCGGAGGGATAGGGATATGTGTGGGATATGGGGGGCGGTAAATGTCGCCGATGAGGAGCGGGCCAAAAGGGCCGCCCGTGCTATGCGCCACCGTGGGCCGGACGATCACGGCGTGTATGTGGCTTTTGAGCCGACCCCCATCTCGCTTGTCAACACACGCCTGGCGATCATTGACCTCTCGCCGGGCGGTCATCAGCCTATGAGCACCCCCGATGGCCGCTACTGGATCGTCTACAACGGCGAGATGTATACCTACCGTGAACTACGTCGTGATCTGGAGGCACGGGGCCATACCTTCCGCTCCGACAGCGACACCGAGGTCATCCTGCACGCCTACGCAGAGTGGGGGGAGCAGTGCCTGGAGCGCCTGCGCGGCATGTTCGCCTTTGCTGTGTGGGATAGGGATGAGGCCCTGCTCTTCGCCGCCCGTGACCGACTGGGCATCAAGCCACTCTACTACGCCCTCCAGCAGGCGGAAGGGGAGACGCGCTTCGTTTTCGCCTCTGAACTGAAGGCGCTCCTCGCCAGCGGCCTTGTCACGCCGCGCCTCAACTATGCCGCCCTGCACCATTACCTCTCTTTCTACGCTGTGCCCGCTCCTTACACCATCCTTGAAGGGGTGGAAATGCTGCCCCCTGGCCACTGCCTTACCTATCAGGAGGGACGCCTGAAGGTGCGGCAGTATTGGTCACCGCCGCCTGCCGAACCGCTCGCCATCAGTGAAGAAGAGGCCATTGCCCGCCTGCGCGTCTTGCTGGAGGAGTCCATCCGTCTACGCATGATCGCTGATGTGCCGGTGGGCGCCTTCCTCTCCGGCGGAATCGACTCCAGCGCTGTTGTAGCGCTTATGACCCGCGCCACTGGCGAGCGCCTGAAGACATTCTCCATCGGCTTTGGCGAGGAGGGCAAGCAGCTGGATGAGCGTTCCGCCGCCCGCGTGCTGGCCGATTACTACGGCACCGACCATACTGAGGTCGTCGTCAGCGGCCAACAGGTGCGCGATGAGCTCCCTGCCATCATCCGCGCTATGGATCAACCCACTGGCGATGGGTTGAACACTTACCTTGTCTCGCAGGCAACGGCGCGGCACGTTAAGGTGGCGCTCTCTGGGCTGGGCGGGGATGAGCTCTTTGCGGGTTATCCCCAGTTCAAGATGTTCCAGCAGGCCGACCGCGCCGCGCGGGTATGGCGGCGCATGCCCCGCCCCATGCGGCGGGCGGTGCACCGTGTGGCCTCCCTCACCGATCCTACCCGCCGCGCTCTCACGTGGCTGGATGGTAACCTGCTGGCCCGCTACGAGCGCGTGCGTATCCTCTACGATGAGCAGGCCAAGCTGGCGCTCTACACACCTGCCACGACTGCCCTGCTGGCTGCTCCCGAATCCTCAGTGGATTATTTAGCGCGCTACATCCACCCCGCCGAGCGCCATACGCTGGCCCAGCTGACACGCCTGGAATTGTGCGGCTACATGGCCAACACCCTGCTGCGGGATACAGACGCCATGAGCATGGCGCACTCGTTGGAGGTGCGCGTGCCGCTCATTGACCACAAACTGGTGGAGTTCGCTGTGCGCCTGCCCCCGCACCTCAAGCTGCGCAATGGACGCGGCAAGTGGATCTTTGTGCATGCCCTGCGCGATGTCCTGCCGCAGGAGGTGTTGCAGCGGCCCAAGCGCGGCTTTGAGATGCCCGTCGCCGCCTGGATGCGCCACGAGCTGCGCGATGTGCTGGAGGATGTCTTCTCGCCGGAGTCGGTACGGCGGCGCGGCCTGTTTGATGTCGCCGCCGCACAGGCCGTCTATCGGCAGTTTTTGGCCGGCGAAGCGCCCTACCTGCGGGCCTGGTCGCTGGCCGTGCTGGAACTTTGGATGCGCCACTTCCTTGACGGAGCAAGCCTGTAGCATGCCCGATAACCGCCCGCTGGTCAGTATCATCGTCCCTACCTACAACGAGGAGGCTGACATCGCCCGCACTCTGGAGGCCCTCGCAGCCCTGACCTACCGCCCCCTTGAGGTGATCGTGGTGGATGCCTCAACCGACCGCACGCCGCAGATCGTGCGCAGTTATGCCGACCGCATCCCCAATCTGCGCCTGCTGCCGCAGGGGCCAAAGCGCGGCGTAGCGGTAGCGCGCAACATCGGCCTGCGCGAGGCACAAGGTGAGATCGTCATCCTCCTCAACGCCGATGTCTTCCCCTACCCCGACTTCATTGAGCGCATCCTGCCCTACTATGAGCAGGGCGCGGATTACGTGCTGGTGGACTCACGGGTGGCCAACACCGAGCACCTCTTCCCGCGCTTCATTCAGGCCCAGCACAAATACAACCAAACCCACAACCCCGCTGAGGCCGACTGGACAGAAGGGTATTCCTGCCGCCGCGAGGCCGCGCTGGCGGCGGGCGGTTTTCCTGAGGAGTTTGGGCGCAACACGGCAGGCGAGGACGGCGTCTTTGCCGAACGCATGCGCAGCCGCTTCAAGCGGGCGGTGGATTTCTCTATCGTGGTGCCGCATGTGGCTCCTGCCCGCTTCCGCGAGTATTGGCATCAGCGGTTGGGGCGCGGGCGCGGCGGTGCTTACCGTCTCTACGCCTATGAGAAGCGTCCGCTGCGTTGGGGCGCGGTGATGCGCTCGGTGCTGGGGACATGGCTGCTCGCTGCGCTGATCGTGCCAGCGCTCATCTATGCCTGGCGCATCGCCCCCTACTCGCCGCGGGGTCGGCGCGACTGGCTGCCGCTGGCATGGGCGCGCATTGTGGAGATGGTCGCCACAGGCGCAGGTTACTGGGACGGCTGCCGCGAGATCGCTCGGCTGGGGCTGAACCGCCCAAGGTGATCTCCTTATGAGGCGTATCCTGTACATCCACCACGGTGGGGCTATCGGGGGTGCACCGATAAGCCTGCTCTATCTGTTGCGCTATCTGGACCGCTCCCGCTACGAGCCGTTGGTAGCGGTGCTGCGGCCCGGCCCTGCCGCTGACCTCTACCGCGCCGCAGGTGTAGAGGTCTATGTAGAGACGGGCATCCGTGATTTCAGCCACACCACGCTGGAGTGGTACGGTGGGCGCGCTCTGTGGCGGCTGCCGGGCCGCCTGCTGAGCCTGTGGCCCTCCATACGGCGCACGCAGGCGCTGCTGCACCGCCTACGCCCCGATCTGGTGCACCTTAACTCCTCGGTGCTGGCACCCTGCGCCATCGCTTGCCATCGCGAGGGCGTGCCGCTGGTGTGGCACATCCGCGAGCCGCTGGCGCACGGCTACTTCGGCTTGCGCCGGACGTGGCTGCGCCGCACCATTGATCGCTGTGCCTCCCGTGTGGTGGCCATCAGCCGCTACGATGCCGAGCAGCTGCTCCCCAGCGAGCGCGTGCGCGTCATCTACAACTTCGTGGACTTCAGCGAGTTTGACCGCTCGCTCAGTGGCGAGGCCGTGCGCGCCGAGTTCGCCATCCCGCCGCAGGCGCCACTGGTGCTGATGCTAGGGGGTGTCTCGCCTCCTAAGGGGACGCTGACGCTGCTGCACGCCCTGCCAAGGTTGGTGCAGGCCGTGCCCGATGTGCGGGTGATGGTCGCTGGGCAGCCCCTGCCCCCCGCAAGCGGCGGATGGCGCGGCCTCGCCAAGCGCCTGCTGGGTGCCGATGCCTACGAGCGCGCCGTGTGGCGGGCAGTGGAAGCACTGCCCGAGGCTGCCCGCGCCGCGCTCATCTTCGCTGGGGTGCGGCAGGACGTGCCGCGTCTGCTTGCCGCAAGCCAAGTCCTTGCCTTCCCCTCCACTGTGCCGCACTTTGCTCGCCCCATCATTGAGGCGGCTGCGATGGGTGTGCCCGCCGTAGCCTCCGACCTCGGTGGGCCACGTGAGCTGATCCGACACGGCGAGACGGGCCTGCTCGTCCCGCCGAACGATGCGCAGGCGCTGGCTGAGGCGCTGATCCACCTGTTGAGTGATGAAGCATGGGCGCGCGCGCTGGGCGAGGCGGCTTATGAGCAGGCGCGCCGCCTCTTTGACGCCCAAACCAACGCTGCCGCCACGATAGCGCTATATGATGAAATCCTTGCCCCCTCTGCGTGAAGTCCCCCGCCTGCTATGGCGGCGCCTAAGGCGCGAGGTACACACCCGCACCGCCCCGCGCCAGCCACATCCCCCGCGCGTGGATGCGCTCACACAGGCGCTCGCTGCCCGCCGCCTGAGCGAAGGCCATGCCTCGCCCTTCTTCGGGCCACTAGCGGCACACGCGGCGCTCCTCGCCGAGCATTTCCCGCAGGCACGCACGCTCATCATCACGCAGGCGGAAGCCGTGCGGGCGCACCGCTTTGACCTGCTGGGGTCCGGCGAGGTGGCCTTGGGATCGCCCATCAACTGGCATGTGGACTTCAAGAATGGGCATGTGTGGCCGCTGGAGCACCACACCCGCCTTCTCCTCACCGCTCCACGGGGCGGTTTTGACGTCAAAGTGCCTTGGGAGCTGAGCCGCTTCCACCACGCCCTGCGCTTGGGGCAGGCCTACCTCCTCACCGGCGAGGAGGCCTACGCGCAAGAAGTTGTGGATCAGGTGGCACACTGGATCGCCGCCAACCCCTGCGAGTTCGGTGTCAACTGGGCTGGGCCGATGGACGTGGCCATCCGCGCTGTCAACTGGCTATGGGCCTGTTATCTCATCGCCGGAGCAGCCTCGCTGACCTCCGACTTCCTTGCCCTCTGGCTTGCCAGCCTGCGCCAGCACGGCGACTACCTGCTGGCGCACCTGGAGGATGGCTGGCCGCGCACCAATCACCTCATCGCCAACCTCGTTGGTTTGCTATACCTCGGCCTCCTCCTGCCGGAATTCCCACAGGCGGCGCGCTGGCGACAGGTGGGCTGGCGGCTGTGGGAGGAGCTGCTACAGCAGGTCCTCCCTGATGGCATGGACGATGAAGCTTCGCTCCCCTACCATCGGTTGGTGGCGGAGATGGTGCTCCACGCGGCGGCGTTGTGCGCCCTCCATGGCCTTGCGGTGCCACAGAGGGCGCGGGATCGGCTGGCTGCCATGTTGGAGGTGATCACCGCCTGCACCCAACCCGACGGCACGGCGCCCGTCATCGGCGATGCTGACGATGGGCGGCTGCTGCCGCTGGGCATCCATGCCGACCCAGATCGCGCCGCCAGCGACTACCGCTATCTGCTGGCGCTGGGATCGCTGGTGCTGGGTGACGCCCCGCCCACATGGGCGGCGCTGGCAGGGGACCAGTGGCAGGATGCCGTGTGGTGTTTTGGGTCAGAGGCCCTCGCCCGCTATGAGGAGGTGCAGCGCCGTCCCGTCCCTGAACCGCCCTCGCGCGCCTTTCCGCAGGGCGGCCTCTACGTGATGCGCTACGCCGATCTGCACCTCACCCTCCGCGCTGGCAACGTGGGGCAGGATGGCGTGGGAGGGCATGCCCACAACGATACTTTCAGCATCACGCTGGCAGTGGGACGGCCTTTGCTCATTGACCCCGGCAGTTACACCTACACCGCCAATCCGCAGGCGCGAAATGCTTTCCGCTCCACCGCTTCCCACAACACGCTACAGGTAGAAGGGGAGGAGATCAACCGCTTGCCGCCCGATCCTTTCCGCCTCCACGCTGATGCCCATGTGACCGTCCACCGTTGGATCAGCGGCCCGCATTTTGATTTCTTTGACGCTTCACACGATGGCTATGCGCGGCTTGAGGCGGGGATCATCCACCGCCGCCAGATGTGGTTTGATAAGGAGGCAAGGTTGTGGGTCATGCGCGACCGACTCACATCCATCACGCGCCGCAGGCGTGGCGGAGATGCGGTGCAGGAGGTCACGCTGTGGTTTCACTTTGTGCCGCTGCGGGTGCACCTTGATGCGGCATACAACGCCATCCGCACGGCTGATACAGAGGGGCCGAACCTGCTTATCCTGCCACTGGGGGATTTTCCCCTGCGGGCTACGTTGGAGATGGGGCAGTATGCTCCGCGCTATGGGATCAGCCGCATCGCGCCGGTTGCCAAATTCAGCGGGCGCGTTAAACTCCCAGCCGAATGGGCGCTGCTGTTGTATCCGTTCCGCGACCACGTGGACCTGGATGCCGCCCGCGAGGCTGGTCTGGCGGCACTGGCTGCCCTGAACGCCCTGACGATGTAACGCACAGATGAAACAAGTCTTCTTTGATGGCAAAGGCCAACTGATGGTGCAGGACGTACCCGCCCCCGTCACGCCGGAGCGGGGCGCGCTGGTGCGCGTCGCCGCCTCGCTCATTTCCAGCGGGACGGAGATGGCGGCGGCTTCTGGCGGGGGGAGCCTCATCCGCAAGGCGCTGGAACAGCCGCACCTCATCCGGCGTGCCGTCGGCCTTGCCCTGCGCGAGGGGCTGCGCTTCACTGCAGGGCAGGTGCGTGAGATCGCCGAGACGTGGCTCCCCACTGGCTACAGCGCGGCCGGGATCGTGGTGGAGGTAGGGAGCGGTGCCCCCTCCTTGCGGGTAGGCGATCGCGTGGCCTGTGCCGGGGCGGGCTACGCCAACCACGCCGAATACAATGCCGTGCCGCTCAACCTGCTGGCGCTCATCCCCGAGGACGTGACCTTCCGGCAGGCGGCCTTCACCACCCTCGGCGCCATTGCCCTGCAGGGCGTGCGCCGCGCTGAAGTGACACTGGGGGAGACGGTCGTCGTCGTAGGATTGGGGTTGATCGGGCAGATCACCGCGCAGCTGCTGGACGCCGCGGGATGTGTGGTCATTGGTTCAGACCCTATCGCTGCCCGGCGTGAGTTGGCTGCGCGCCTCGCCGGTGCACAGACCATTGACCCTACCCTCGGCGATGCTGCCGAGCAGGTGCTGGCCCTCACCAGCGGCGTGGGTGCGGATAAGGTCATCCTCTGCGCAGCGACTTCCTCCAGCCGCCCCACCAACGAGGCTTTCCGTATGTGCCGCGAGCGCGGGCGCGTGGTGATGGTGGGGGCAATGGGCATGAACCTGGAGCGCCCCGACTTCTACAGCCGCGAGCTGGATTTCGTCATCTCACGCTCAGCAGGGCCGGGGCGCTACGATCCGTCCTATGAAGAGCAGGGGATAGATTACCCCATCGGCTATGTGCGCTGGACCGAACAGCGCAACATGGCGGCCTTCCTGCGCCTGCTGGCCGATGGCAAGGTGGACGTGGAGTCGCTCATCGCTGCGGAGTATCCGGTGGAGCGGGCAGCGGAGGCCTACGAGGCCGTACAGCAGGGGGCGCTGGCCGTGCTGCTCACCTATGGCGAGCCTGTTGCTGAGATGCCCGCCGCCGAGCGCATCATCGTACGCGCCGCCCGACCCTTAAGCAGGCGCATCGGTGTGGCGCTGGTAGGTGCGGGGGCCTTTGCGCGGGCCATGCACCTGCCCAACCTCAAGACCAGCCCCCATTTTGACCTGCGGGCGGTGGTCAGTGACAGCGCCTCGGCGGCGCAGATTGCCCAAAAGGCGGGAGCGCGGCTGGCGACCACCGATCTGGCGGCGGCACTGGCCAGCGATGAGGTGGCCGCGGTGATCATCGCCACACGCCATCACCTGCACGCTCAGCAGGCCATCGCGGCAGCGCAGGCGGGCAAGCACGTCCTTGTGGAGAAGCCGCTGGCGCTCACGGTAGCTGACTGCCTTGCCGTGTTGGAGGCAGTGCAGGCGGCAGGTGTGCTGCTCACCGTGGATTTCAACCGCCGTGCGGCGCCCACTGCTCAGGCGCTCAAGGCAGCGCTGGACGCGCTGAGCGGGCCGAAGACGATCGTTTTCCGCGTCAACGCCGGGCCGCTAGCGCCTTCCCACTGGCTCAACGATGCGGCGCAGGGCGGGGGCCGTCTGTTGGGCGAGGGCGTGCATTTCATTGATTTCATCTGCGGGATGTTAAACACCGAACCGCTGACCGTCAGCGCGCAAGGCAGCGCCGATGGGCAGGATTTTGTCCTCACCCTGCGCTTTGCTGATGAGTCGCTCGGCGTGGTGATCTACACCGCACAGGGCAACCCCGCCTTCCCCAAGGAGCGCGTGGAAGCCTTTGCAGGCGGCGGCGTGGCCGTGCTGGACGACTTCAAGACGCTCACTTTCAGCGGGATGCGCGGCAAGGCCATCAAGGGCGGGCAGGACAAGGGGCATCGGGCGCTGCTGGAGAACTTTGGCGCGGCGATACGCGGGGAAGCCGACCTCATCGTCACTGGCGCCGATGGTTTGCGCGCCACGCGCATTGCCCTCGCCGCGCTGGAGAGCATGCGCAGCGGAGTGGCGATTGACCTGCGTGCATGGCAAGCGGATGGCCCTCCCTCTCAGAGCGGTGAAAGCCAGCCATGAGCAGTACCCTTGACTTTGTCATCCTCTCCACGCAGGATTGGGACTCGCTGCCCACGCGCAAGCACCGCTTTGCCCGCTGGTGGGCTGAAGGTGGCCACCGTGTGCTCTACGTGGAACAGCAGATGCACTGGCTGGGTTGGCTGGTGGACGTGAGGCGGCAGTTCAGCCGCGTGTGGCGCTGGCTGCGCGGCCCGCGCCAGATCGCCCCCAACCTGTGGGTTTTCACGCTGCCACCCGTGTTGCCCTTCTTCCAGATGTCGGGGGCGATCAACCGCCTTAACAACGCCCTGCTATTGCCTATCCTGCGGGCGCAGGTCAAGCGGCTGGGCTTCCGCGCCCCAGTGCTGTGGACCTACACCCCCCATTCCGCCGATTTTGTGGGCCGCCTGGGTGAGCGCGCTGCCGTTTATGAGTGCGTGGACGATTTCACCGCCGCCAAAGGGTTGGTCCATGCAGGCGCCATCAGGCGCATGGAGAGCCGCCTCATCCGTGCCGTTGACCTGCTCATCGTGACCCATCCTAAGCTGCGCGAGGCCAGGGCCAAAGGCGCGCGTCGGGTGGTGGTCATCCCCAACGGTGTGGACGCCGAGCACATGGCCCGCGCCGCCGATCCCGACCTGCCAGTGGCCGAGGCGCTGGCGCACATCAAGCACCCTGTGCTCGGCTATTTGGGCGCTGTCAACTACTGGATTGACACCGCCCTGCTGGGGCGCCTCGCCCGCGCCCATCCCGAGTGGACGCTGGCCATCGTGGGGCCGGTGGTGAGGCCGCTGGCCAACATGAAGCCACTGGAAGGCCTGCCTAACGTCATCCTCACTGGGCGCGTGCCCTATGCGGACGTGCCGCGCTATGTGAAGGCCTTTGATGTGTGCCTCAACCCCTATGTGCTGGATGAAGTAGCCGAGCATTGCAGCCCGCTCAAACTCTATGAGTACATTGCCACTGGCAAGCCGGTGGTCTCGGTGGACATGCCGGAGGCTCACCGCTTCGCCGGACTGATTGACATCGCCCACAGCGCTGAGGAGTTCATCGCGCTGGTGGAGGCGGCAGCGCAGAGGGCCATAAGCGGTGAGGCCGACGAGCGCGCCGCTGCCCGCATGGCTGAGGCATGGAAGCACACTTGGCGCAGCCGCTTTGAGGAAGTTTCAGCAGCACTATCTGCCATGTTAAAGGACAAAGAGCGAAGCCTTCCCGCCCAGCCACGCCTGCTGGTGATCATCCCCGCCTACAACGAGGAAGAAAGCCTCGGGCGTGTGATTCAAAGCGTGCGTGAGGCTGTCCCTACGGCGGACATTGTGGTCATCAATGATGGCTCTACCGACGCCACGCCCAGCATCGCCGAGGATTGCGGTGCGACGCTCGTCAGCCTGCCTTACAATTTGGGCATCGGCGCAGCAATGCAGACCGGTTTCCTCTTCGCCCGTGAGCGCGGCTACGATGTGGCCGTGCAGGTAGATGGTGATGGCCAACATGACCCCCGCGAGATAGAGGCTCTGCTGATTGCACTGAGGGCAGGCGATGCCGACGTGGTGATCGGCTCGCGCTACCTGGAGGATCGCGGCTACATCACGCCCAAGCTGCGCCGCTTGGGGATCGTCATCCTTGCCATCATCATCTCCCTGGTGACGCGGCGGCGTGTCACCGACCCTACTTCCGGCTTCCGTGCCCTCAACCGCCGCGCCATCGCCTTCTGCGCCACAGATTATCCCTTTGACTACCCCGAACCGGAGTCGGTGGTGCAGTTCTGCCGTGCTGGCCTGCGCATCAAGGAGATACCCGTGACCATGAACCCGCGCTACGGTGGCCAGTCCTCCATCACGCCACTGCGCTCGGCCTATTACATGGTCAAGGTGATCTTAGCGATCCTCATTGGTCTGCTGCGCCAGCGTCCGCGTGCGGCAGAGGAGGTACAGGATGTTTCAGAACATCAGCCGTCCTGAGATCATCATGCTGGTAGTGCCCGTCCTGCTCCTGATCGTGGTGTTGGAGCTGGTGCGCCGCCGTCGCCTGCGTGAGGATTACTCGCTGCTGTGGCTGGCGACTTTCGGCGTGCTGGTGATCTTCTCCCTCTTCCGCGATACGCTGCTGGAGGCCGTCGCCCGCTTCATGGGCATCCATTATCCGCCCACGGCGCTCTTTGTGATCGGCTTTGGGCTGACGCTACTGGTCATGCTCCAGTTTTCCACTGTCATCACGCGCTTGGCGCGTCAGAACCAGCAGGCCGCCCAGCACATCGCCCTGCTCAGCGCCCGCCTGCGCGATCTGGAGCGCAAGCTTGAGGCGCAGGACAAGTGATGCGCGTTGTCCACATCAGCAAGGTAACGGGCATCGCCGGCTCAGAGGGGCACCTGCTGATGCTGCTTCCGGCGCTGGCACAGCAGGGCGTGGAGGCACGCATGCTCGTGCTGGAAGACCCGCGCCATCCGGCAGATTCCTTCTGCCATGAGATGGCCGCCCATGGCGTGCCTGTTGAAACACTGCCTATCCGCCGTGATGTGGCCCCCGCGCTGGTGGAGCGCTTGGCCGCCCGCCTGCGCGCCTTGCGCCCTCATCTTGTCCACACCCACCTCATCCACGCCGATCTGTACGGCCTTTTCGCTGCGCAGCGCGCTGGGGTGCCCTGCGCTGTTTCCACGCGCCACAACGACAACCCTTTCCGCCGTCGCCCGCTCATACGCTGGCTCAACGGGCAGGCCATGCGCCGCGCTGCCCGCGTGATCGCCATCTCGCAGGCGTTGGCGCGCTTTGTGGCCGAGGTGGAGGGCGTCGAGCGCGCTAAGATCGTCACTATCCCCTACGGGTTTCAACCGCCCCATTACCCTCCCGATGCCCGCCAGCGCGCCCGTGCCGAGCTGGGCTATGGGCCACACGAACCGCTCGTGGGGGTGTTTGGTCGGCTGATTCGGCAGAAGGGAGTGGATGTGCTGCTGCTTGCCTTCCCCCGCGTGCGCGAGCGCTTTCCGCAGGCGCGCCTGCTCGTTGTGGGGGATGGGGCGCTGCGCGGCGAGCTGCAAGCGCAGGCCCGTGCGCTGGGGATAGCGGAGGCTGTCCGCTTCACCGGTTGGGTGGAACGGGCGCACCGCCTCATGCCCGCCTGCGATGTAATCGCCATGCCCTCACGCTGGGAGGGGTTCGGGTTGGTGGCATTGGAGGCGATGGGCGCCTCCCGCCCGCTGGTGGCCAGCCGTGTGAGCGCCCTGCCAGAGATCGTGGTGGATGGCGAGACGGGATGGCTGGTCCCGCCGGAGGATGCCCACGCGCTGGCCGAGGCTATCATTGCCCTGTTGACCGATACCGAACGCGCCACAGCGATGGGGCAGGCAGGTTACCGCCGCCTGCTGGCTGAGTTCCCTGTGCAACGCATGGTGCAGGCCACACACCACTTGTATCAGGAGCTGGTAGGAGAGGGGTCACAATAGGCCATGTCGGGCGTGTGTGGGATGCTGGCGCTGGGGGATGAGATTCCCGACCGCAGGATACTGGCGCGTATGGTGGAAGCACTGCGCCACCGTGGCCCGCACGACGCAGGCATAGCGATCAGCGGGCCGTGTGGGCTGGGAAGTGCGCGCCTCATCGTGGAGCAGGGTGATGGCCCCGCCCGCCAGCCCATGCACGTGCGGCACCACAGCGCCGAAGTGTGGATCGTGCACGCCGGGCGCGCCTACAACTTTCTGGAGATTCTGCGCGCGCTGGAGGCCAGCGGCCACCGCTTCGCTACCGAATCGGACGCCGAGACGCTGGGGCGCGCCTATCTGCAGTTTGGGCCGGCACACTTCATCAAGGCCTTTCGCGGCTCCTTTGCGCTGGCGATCTGGGATGCGCTGCGCCATCGGTTGCTGCTGGTGCGCGATCGGCTGGGCCGGCAGCCGCTCTATTACACACAGGCGGGGGGCTGGTTGGTCTTCGGCTCGGAGATCAAGGCCCTGCTGGCTCACCCTGCCGTGCCGCGCCGCCTCAACGAGGAGGCCCTACCGTACTACCTCGCTTGCGGGCATCCGCCCGCTCCGGCCACGCTCTTTGAGGGCCTCTTCAGCCTGCCGCCCGGCCACATGCTCACGGTGGACCTGAACACGCAGCCCCCTACCCTGCATCTGGAAGCTTACTGGCAGCCGCCGCTCCTTGCCGAAGGAGCCGATGCCCGCAGTGCGGAGAACATCGCTGCCGACCTGTGGGCACACCTGCGCTGGGCAGTGCGCCAGCACCTGCCAACCGATGTGGCAGTGGGCGCCTTTCTGGATGGTTCTCTCACTTCGGCGGCGTTGCTGGCCCTGCTGGTACAGGAATCCCCGCACACGGTGCAGACCTTTTCATTGTACCCTTCCCTTGAGGCGGAGGAAGCGCGCCGCACGCGGCAGCTCGCTGCCCACCTGGTGACCGACCATCACGAAGTGCCCTACCCACAGCCTACGATGGCGTTACTGGAGGCGCTGGTAGAAAATTACGACCTGCCTTTTGGAGATGCGGAGGCCGCCCCCGCCTATCTTATCAGCCGAGCGGCGGGTGAGCATGTAACGGTATCGTTCAGCAGTGCAGGTGGCGAGGCGCTTTTCGGTGGGGAGCTGAAGAGCGGCTGTGTGCCCCCTGATTGGCTCACCCCCTTGCTGGGCAGGCCCTACAACCTACCTGCGGCAGAAGGAGCCACTGCGGGGAGAGGCCCCTTCAAGGTGCCGGAAGAGTTGCTGATGCGCGTGGATCGCTGTAGCATGGCGGCATCACTGGAGGTGCGTACACCCTTCGCCGATCATCCGTTGGTGCAGTTTGCAGCGGGTATCCCCCCAGCGCTGCGGGATGGGACCTCCTCGCCTGTGCTTCTCTCGGCACTGAGAGGCGCCCTGCCTGCCCCTCTGCTGGAAGGCGGAGCAGGTCACCCTCCTGCGCCTGTTGATGAGTGGCTGCGCGACAGTTTGGCTGCACAAGCGCAGGACGTACTCCTCAATGGGCAGGCTGCTCGGCGCGGTCTGCTGAAGGGGGAGGTCCTGCAACGTATGCTGGAGGCCCACACCGGGGGCAAAGTCCGCCTGGGGCGTGCGCTGTGGACGCTGCTCACTTTGGAACTATGGATGCAGCGCTACCTTCTCTAACACGAATCCTAACACAAGCAGAGGGGTACTCAGGCAGTGGCTAACTATCTCGTCACAGGTGGCGCGGGGTTCATTGGGTCAAATCTGGTGGAGGCTCTGCTGGAGCAGGGCCATGCCGTGCGTGTGCTGGATAACTTCTCCACCGGCAAGCGCGAGAACATCGCCCCTTTCCGTGACCATATTGACCTCCTGGAGGGCGATCTCACCGTGCTGGAGGACGTGCGCCGCGCCGTGCAAGGTGTGGAGGTGGTGTTCCACCAGGGTGCCCTCCCCTCCGTCCCCAAATCCATCGCCGATCCGCTCGCCTCGCACGAGGCCAACGTCACCGGCACGCTGAACGTGCTCATTGCCGCCCGCGAGGCGAGGGTGCGGCGTGTGGTGTTCGCCTCTTCCTCTTCCGTTTACGGCGATCAGAACCTTGCTGCGCCTAAAGACGAGACCATGCCACCCTGCCCTATCTCGCCCTATGGGGTGGCCAAGCTCGCCGCCGAGCATTACTGCCGCGTGTTTTACGCCGTTTATGGCCTGGAGACGGTGGCGCTACGTTACTTCAACGTCTTCGGCCCCCGTCAGGACCCTGCCAGCATGTATGCGGCGGTCATTCCGCGCTTCATCACCGCCTTGCTGGCGGGCCAACCGCCCATCATCTATGGGGACGGCGAGCAGACCCGCGATTTCACCTACGTGGGCAATGTGGTAGCAGCGAACCTGCTCGCCGCTACTGCACCGGCGGAGCGGGTGGCCGGAGAGGTGTTCAACGTGGCGATGGGTGGGCAGACCTCGCTCAATGAACTGGTACGGATGCTGTGCCAGATCATCGGCAGCGAGGTCTCTCCTATCTATGACGCCCCCCGCCCGGGCGACATCCGCCACTCGCAGGCGGATATTTCCAAAGCGCAGCGCTGCCTGAAGTACAAGCCGCGCATCTCGCTGGCCGAAGGCCTGCGCCTGACTGTAGCGTGGTACCGCCAACAGGATGAGCGTCACTGATGCCCCTTGAGACTCCCATCCGCGTGATGCGCATCATTGCTCGCCTCAACATCGGCGGTCCGGCTATCCATGTTGCTCTGTTGAGCGCTGGCCTGAACGATGCCCACTTCCGCACCACGCTGGTCACGGGCACGGTTGGCCCACACGAGGGCGACATGAGCGCACGGGTGCGCGAGATGGGCGTGGAGCCACTGGTGATCCCCGCTTTGGGGCGCGAAATCGCCCCACTGGCTGACCTGCGCACGCTCGTGGCGCTCATGCACCTCATGCGCCGCGAGAAGCCGCACATTGTCCACACGCACACCGCCAAGGCCGGACAGGTAGGACGCCTGGCCGCTTTCCTTACCGGTGTGCCTGTGATCGTGCACACCTTTCACGGGCACGTCTTTCGTGGCTATTTCGGCCCTCTCAAGACGCACCTCTTCATCCTGTTGGAGCGGCTGGCCGCACGCCTTTCGGATGCCATCCTCACCGTCAGCGAGCGCCTGCGCGAGGACCTTACCGCCTTCCGCATCGCCCCGCCACAGCGCATCCACGTTGTGCCGCTGGGCCTGCCGCTGGAGCCGCTCGCTGATTTGGAAGGGGAGCGCGGGATGCTGCGCCGCGAGCTGGGCTGCTGGACAGACACCCCGCTAGTGGGTATCATCGGGCGGCTGGTGCCGATCAAGAACCACGACCTCTTCCTTGAAGCGGCACAGCGGGTAGCGCAGGCGCTACCGCAGGCGCGCTTCCTCATCGTGGGGGATGGCGAGCGGCGCGCCGAACTGGAGGCGCTGACCGCCCGTCTGGGGCTGGGAGAGGCGGTGCACTTCACCGGCTGGCGCACCGACCTGCCCGCGCTGTACGCCGATCTGGACGTGGTGGTGATCTCCTCGCGCAACGAGGGAACGCCGGTGTCCCTTATTGAGGCGATGGCGGCAGGCGTGCCAGTGGTCTCCACAGCGGTAGGCGGCGTGCCCGATCTGCTTCAGGAGGGACGATTAGGCAGGCTGGTGCCGCCCGATGACGCCGCCGCGCTGGCCGAGGCCATTCTGGCAGCGCTGCGTGAGGGGCGCGGCGAGCGTACCGCACAGGCGCAGCGTTGGGCCTTTGAGCACTACAGCGCGGCGCGGCTGGTGGAGGACATGCGCAGGCTGTACCGCACGCTGCTGGCGGAGAAGGGCCTGCCCGTTGTGGCACCGTAAGAGAGTGGGACGATGACGCATTTGATCTCTATTATTCTGGTCTCTGGTTTGATCGCCTTCACCGTCACCCCGCTGATGCGGCGGCTGGCGCAGTCCACCAACTTTGTGGATAACCCCTCGGCGCGCAAGGCACATCTGGCGCCTATGCCTATGCTGGGCGGCGTGGCGATCTATGCGGCACTGGTGGGGGCGGTGATCATCAGCGGCGTGCGCGCCTATACGGAGATGTTGGCTGTGCTGGGTGGCGCCACTGTGATGACGCTCCTCGGCCTGTGGGATGACCGTGTCGGCCTCCACCCGTTGGGCAAGGTTGCCGGGCAACTTATCGCTGGGGGATTGCTGGTGTGGGCAGGCATTCAGGTCAAACTGTTTAACGCGCAGGCGCTCAATGTCGCCCTCACGTTGTTCTGGGTGGTGGGCATCTGCAACGCCATCAACTTTCAGGACAACATGGACGGCCTCGCTGCTGGGCTGGCGATGGTGGCCAGTGGCTTCTTCCTCCTGTTGGCCGCCTTAGAGGGGCTGACGCTGGTGGCAGCGCTGGCGGCGGCGTTGTTGGGGGCAAGCATCGGCTTCCTCTACTACAACTTCAACCCAGCCAGCCTTTTTATGGGCGATGCGGGCAGCCTGTTGCTCGGTTTTATGCTGGCCGTGTTGGGCATCAAGCTGCAGTTTGCTGGGCGTCCACTGGCCGCCACGTGGATGATCCCCATCCTCATCCTCGGCGTGCCTATCTTTGACACCACGCTGGTGGTGATCTCACGGCTGCGGCGCGGCAAGCACATCTACCAAGGGGGCACTGACCACACTTCACATCGGCTGGTGTCTGTCCTCGGCATGACCCCTGCCCGCTCGGTGATGACGCTCTACATTGTGGCGGGGGTGCTGGGGCTGCTGGCCGTCATGCTGCGCGAGGCCACGCCGGAGCAGGCCCGTTTGCTGCTGGCCGTGCTGGCCATCGTCTTTATAGGGGCCCTGGTCTTCCTGGAAACGCGCTTCCCGCAGGAACCACCCACCAGCTGACCGGCCATGACCGCCCCACTTCCTTGCAACAGGATGCGGCAGATCGCCCTCGCCGTACTGATCGGTGGCCTGCTGTTCACCTGCTATCTGCTTACCTACTCGGGCATCCCGCGCACCGATGACGAGCGCTTCATCATGGATACTGCCGAGAGTATGGCGGTGCGCGGTAACCTGCTGCTCAATCAGACGGCCTACCTGCGTCCCATCCAGACCACTGATGTAGAACCGGCACAGCCGGCGCTCTCAGTGCCGCTCTACTGGTTGGCTTACCATATCCCCTGGGTGGGCAATGTGCAGGCGCTGTTCCTCTTCTCCCCTCTCGTCACGGCGCTGGCAGGCGCTTTGTTCTTCCTCCACGCGCTCAATCTAGGGTATGAGGAGCGCACAGCGCTCGTTGCCACCTTGCTGTTTGGATTGGCCACCCTCGCCTGGCCCTACACCAAAACGTATTTCCGTGAGCCGCTCACCATGCTCAACCTGCTCATGGCGGCCTTCCTGTTGACGCGCTGGCGGCAGACCTTCGCAGCGGGGGAGCGCCGTCACTGGGTTTATCTGGGTACCGGCGTATCGGTGACGCTGCTCGCCCTGCTGAGCAAGGAGGCGGCGCTGATGGCCCTGCCGGCGTTGGCGCTGATCGCCTACCCGGGGGGATTGGCGCTCAAGGCGCGCCGCCGCCAGATCGTCGCCATTCTGATCGGGTTGGGGGGGGTGGCTCTGCTTTTCGCGCTGGGGCTGACGATCTTCCGCACCCAGCTGGAGGCCGCCGTCTCGCGCTATGTGCTGCTCAACCGTGCCCTGCGCCTGCTAGAGGGGCTGCCGCAGGCTGGGGTGGGCATCGTGGGCTATCTTTTCAGCCCGGGGCGGGGCCTGTGGTGGTACTCGCCGCCCCTGTTGCTGGCGCTGGGCGCGCCGTTCGCGGCTCCCCGCACGCGCTGGCGTGAGACATGGCTGCCGCTGGGACTGCTGGCCCTGTTTGTGGTGAGTTACGCCGCTGTGCGCGGCGCTCAGTGGCAGGGTGGCACAGGTTGGGGCCCGCGCTATATGCTGCCGCTTGTGCCTTTCCTGATGGTGGCTACCCTGCCGCTCACCGAGCACTTGCTGCGCGCCGCAAGCTTGTGGCCGAAGCTGCTGCTCGGCCTGATCGCCCTTGCCGGGCTGGCTGTACAGATGGGCGGTGTGTATGTGGACCTCTTTGACTACGAGGCGCACCTGACCCAACAGAGCGGCCTGCTGCCCTACGATGCTTCGCTGGTGTGGAACGTGCGTTGGTCACAGGCGCTGGGCAGCTTGCTCTACATACCGCAGGCCCGCACGGACATTGCCTGGCTTGTCCCCTCTGCGGACGGGGTGGCGCTAGGCGTGCTGATCGCTGCAGGCCTGCTGCTGGCGGCGGGCATCTTGTGGCTGGCGCGGCGCCGCGATCTGCCGCACCGCCTTGCCGTTGGACTATTAGCGGGGGTCCCTGTGATGCTGGCTGTGCTGACCGCCTTCGCCCTCTGGCGCGCTTACGATGACCCCCGCTATCGGGGTGACGACCCAGCGCTGGCCGCACTACGCATCTTCCTCAGCGAACACGTGCAGCCGCAGGAGACCATCCTGCTCAATTCCCCTACCTACGTGCCACACTTTATGAACTACTACAAGGGCGCGGCGACGTGGTACAGCCTGCCTTTTGCCCCGGGCGAGCGCTACAGCCCAGAGCAGACACCTCAGGTTGTTTCGGACAACGTGAGCGAGCTAATCGGGGAATGGGCAGCAGGGACGGTGGACAGCTTCAGCGAGGGTGGCACGTTCTACAACGGCCATGCCCTGTGGCTGGTAGCTGATCAGGGTCCCTGGCTGACATGGGCAGTGCGACCGGTGGAATGGTACATGACGCGGCATCTCTACGCCGTGGGTGCCACCGATTTCAGCCCCACCGTGCGCTTGATAGAGTACCTGCCCCTGCGGGCGCCCTCGGCGCGCAAAGCTCCGCAGCAGGTGCTGAATGTGCGCGTGGGGACAGGGATGCGCCTCGTCGGTTTTGACCTTGAGACCCCCTCCCAGCCCCTCACCGCTGGCGATATGCTCGGCCTCTCGCTGGTGTGGGAAGCCCTCGCCCCGTTGACCGAGGACTACATCGTGGCCGCCTTCCTCATCGCACCAGACGGGCGCCCTGTGCTTCAGCAAGACCGTATGCCGCAGGGTGGCTTCGCTCCCACCAGCCGCTGGCAACCTGGCCAGCGCCTGCGCGATAACTACGGCTTCATCCTGCCTGCCGACCTGCCCGCTGGGGATTATCAGCTGTGGGTGCTGGCCTACCGCTGGCCCTCGCTGGAGCGCCTGCCGGTGAGCAGCCCCGACGGCCAGCCGCTGGGCGATCACGTGGTCTTGACTACCCTCTCCATCCGCTGAAGAGGCGCCCGTTCAACAACCGGTGAAGGTATAGCCCACTCCCCGCTCGGTGATGATGAAAGTAGGATGGCGAGGGTCACGCTCAATTTTGCGGCGCAGACGATGCATATGTACGCGCAACGCATTGCGATCGCTGATCTCCGCTCCAGCGCGCCATGCCCGCGCTATGAGTGTCTCCGCATCTACCGCTACGCCCATGTGCTTGATGAGCACAGAGAGCAGCACACTCTCAGTGGGCGTCAGGCGCCGCTCTTCCCCATCCACAATAGCACAGTGGCGGACATAATCCACCTTCAGGGAGGCGCAGATTTCCTGCTGAGGGCTGGCCGCATAGCCAAAGTTGGCCACACGGCTGAGGATGCGCCGCGCGCGCATCGCTACCTCATCGGGGTCAGCGGGCAGGCGCACGTAATCATCGGCATATTGCAAGGCCCAGGCGGCAAGGCCTGGCCTGTCCCGATCGGAGAGGATAATGATGGGCACATCCGCCAGTGTATGGATGTACTGGCACAGGTCAACGGCATTGCCATCGGGCAGCTCCAAAGCCACCAGCACCAGATGGGGTAATCCATAATGCTCTATATGGCTGATGGCGCTCCTCCTGTCGGCCACGCCTTGAGGCTCCAAACCGGCCTCCAGCAAATGGTCAAGGAGGGTTTCGTCTATTCCATTGCCCACCACAAGCACGCGCTTGGGGGCTTCCATAGGGTGATCCTCCATCATAACTGTCCGGCGCAAGGGGGGATACATTATCGGTGCGGCGCAAGCCGCGGCGACCGGCCTCTTTTGCTCTCGCTGTCCAGCTTAGATAGTATCCCCGCCCCGCTAAGTTTTCAATCCACCCGCCGGCGTGGTAAACTGAGCGCGCCATGAGCATCGTGCGGCAGATCGTCCAACAGCGACAGCGGCGGCGCACTCGCTCCCGCAGCGGGGTGCGTCTCTTCCTCCGCTGGTTGACCGCTCTGGCGCTGGTTATAGTGGGCCTCAACCTGCTGGGCCTGCTCGCTGGCGTGGGGACGGTGGTCAGCGTGTATGCCTATTATGCCCAGCAGTTGCCGGAGCCGGGCGCCATTGTTGCGGTGGAGCAGGATTTTGAGACCACCAAGATTTACGACCGCACTGGCCAGTACCTGATCTACGAAGTGATCGATCCGCTGGGCGGCGACCGCACCTGGGTGGAGCTGCAGGACATCCCCGCCGACCTGCGTCACGCTACCATCGCCATTGAGGACAAGACCTTTTACCAGAACCCCGGTTACGATCTGGAGGGCATCCTGCGGGCGGCATGGAACAACCTTCTCGGTAGACCGCTGCAAGGCGGATCGTCCATCACCCAGCAACTCGTGAAGAACGTGCTCATTGAACCGCAGGAGCGCGCCGCCCCCAGCCTAGAACGCAAGATCAAGGAGCTTATCCTCGCCATCCGCATCAGCAACCGCTTCAGCAAGGACCAGATATTGGAGTGGTACCTGAACACCAACTTCTACGGCAATCTGGCCTACGGCGTGGAAGCGGCAGCTCAGGTGTACTTCGGCAAGCCCGTCAGCGAGTTGACGCTGGCCGAGGCGGCCATGCTGGCCGCTATCCCTCAATCCCCGGCCATCAACCCCATTGACAACTTCGCGCTGGCCAAAGAGCGCCAGCGGCTGGTGCTGGACCAGATGGTGGAGCAGGGCTACATCACCCCCCAGCAGGCTGAGGTGGCCTACGAGACACCGTTGGAGATCAAGCCCCCACAGCAGCGCTTCAACCTGCTGGCCCCGCACTTCGCCATTGAGGCACGCAAGCAACTGGAGGAGATCGTGGGGCCGGAGCGCGTGTATCGGGGTGGGCTGGTGGTCTATACCACGCTGGATTATCCCTTGCACCTGCAGGTGGAGTGCGCCGCCCGCACGCACATCGCCCGCCTTTCCGGCGCACCACCGGATACGGTTATCCCCGCCGCTGACGGTTCTCCATGTGAGGCGGCGGCTTATCTGCCGCCCTTGCCGCCGGAGGAGCAAAGGCGCGATCACGAGGTCAACAACGCAGCGGTGGTGGTGATCAACCCCCAAACCGGTGAGGTGCTCTCCCTGCTGGGCAGTCTGGACTATTACAACACTGAGATTGACGGCAACTTCAACGTGGCGCTGGCCGAGCGCCAGCCCGGCTCGGCCTTCAAGCCCTTCACCTACCTGACGGCCTTCCAGCAGGGCTACACACCCGCCACTATGACGCTGGATGTACGCACCGCCTTTGATACGGGCAGCAATCAGCCCTACGTGCCAGAGAACTTTGACCGCCAGTTTCACGGCCCGCAGAGCATCCGCAGCGCGCTGGCCAACTCTTACAATGTTCCGGCGGTGCAGGTGCTGAGCTGGGTAGGTGTGGAGAACGTCATCCGCACGGCGCACGCGCTGGGCATCAACACATTGGATCGCGGGCCGGGCATCTACGGCCTCTCCCTCACCCTAGGTGGCGGCGAGACCACCCTCTTTGACATGACCTACGCCTACGGCGTCCTCGCCAACCTCGGGACGATGGTCGGCACGCCCACGCCCTTTGACCAGCGCCGCCCCGGCTTCCGCACGCTGGACCCCACGCTGATCCTGCGTGTGGAGGACCGCGATGGCAACATCCTGTGGGAGTACGGACAGGGCACCACACTGGGGCGCAACGCCATCGTGGAACCGGCGTTGGCCTACCTCATCAACGACATCCTTTCCGATGATGAGGCGCGCCGTCCTAGCGTGGGCGAGAACAGCGCGTTGCTGCTCAGCCGTCCAGCAGCGGTGAAAACGGGCACCAGCAATGACTTCCGCGATGCGCTCACCATCGGCTACACACCCCAGCGCGTGGTGGGGGTATGGGTGGGCAACACCCACAATGAGCCAATGGTGGATGTGCCGGGCCTGCTGGGCGCTGCGCCCATCTGGCACGCTGTGATGGAGTACGCCCTGCGCGATCTGCCGCTAGAGACGTGGCCGCGTCCTGATGACATCGTGGAGATGACGGTCTGCCAGACCTCCGGCCTGCTGCCCACTCCCTACTGTCCCACCACCCGCGAAATCTTCCGGCGCGGCACCGAGCCGACCCATCCCGACACCCTCTATCAGCCCTTCCGCATCAACCGCGAGACAGGCCTGCTGGCGACGGTCTACACCCCGCCGGAGCTGGTGGAGGAGCGCGTGTACATGGTGCTGCCGCCGGAGGCTGCCGACTGGGCGCGGGAGGCGGGCATCCCCCAGCCGCCCACTGAATATGATAAGGTCGGCCTGCCGGACACCTTCGGCGATGTGGCGATCACCGAGCCACTGCCCTTTAGCTACGTGCGCGGTGCGGTGCACATCAAGGGCAATGCTCGCGATCCGGCCTTCCGTTATTATCGGCTGGATTATGGCAAGGGTATCAATCCTACCGAGTGGGTACAGATCGGGACCGATCAGTTCACACCGCGCTATAATGAGGAGCTGGGTATCTGGGATGCCCGCCTGCTGGACGGCCTCTACAGCCTGCGCCTGACGCTGGTACGGGCTGATAACTCCCTTGAGGAGTTTATCGTCCCTCTCACAGTGGATAACACCCCGCCCACGGTGGACATCCTGTATCCTGCCGACCGTCAGGTCTATCGGCTGGCCGATGAGTTTGTGACCATCCAGCCCAACGTGGTGGACAACATCTCTCTAGACCGCGTGGAGTTCTACGTGGATGGACAGCTTATCGCCATCAGCACCATTGCGCCCTTCAACGAGCGCTGGTTCATCAGTGGGACGGGCATCCACTTCATTGAGCTGCGCGCTTATGATACGGCAGGCAATGCCACCGTCAGCAAGCGATTGACGATTGAGGTGACACCCTGAGCCCAGAGCACACTTCTGCACCCATGAGAAGACTACAGCTACCTTCCCCCCTTCCGCATCTTTTCCCCTGGCTGGCCTGTGCCTTGATCGTGGCGTTGTGGGCGGCCAAGCAGCTCTTCCTGCCGCCGCCTGTGCAGGCCGCCACTGTACGCGCCATCGCGGGGCGTGTGGTAGACGAAATGGGCCAACCCGTTCAGCATACCGAGGTGATCCTCTACATCAACGGCGCGCCGGAGCCTGCAGCGCAAGCGATCACGCAGGCAGATGGGTCCTACGTCCTCATCCTGCCAGATGATGCGGTGCACAGCCTGCGCATTGAGTTCTCCAATCCCCATTTCCATCCTGCCACGTGGGAGGCCTCTCCCAACGAGCTGGGCGATATTCTGGAGCATGGTGGATTGGTGCTGGATGACATCGTGGTCAAGCGGCGCCTGACAGCGGGTTTCTGGATAGCTACGTTGGTCTTCGTTGGCATGCTGGCCATCATTGCCACTGAACGGTTACACAACACGCTGGCGGCCCTGCTGGCGGTGGCTGTGATCTTCATCGTCAGCCTCGTGGGTGGGGCGATCACGCCCGCGCTCTTCATCCTCAACTTTGAGCAAGCCCTGCAGCACGTGGATTTTGAGGTCATCTTCCTGCTACTGGGCATGATGATCGTGATCGGCGTGATTGAGGAAACGGGTATCTTCCAATGGCTGGCTTATCAGGCCTACCGCCTCTCGCGGGGCAAGATGTGGCTGCTGGCGATCATCCTCATGGGCATTGCCGCCCTTGCCACTGCTCTGCTGGATAACGTCACCACTATGCTGCTCATCTCGCCCATCACCATTGAAATTGCCCTGGCGATGGGGGTCAACCCACTCTCACTGCTCATGCCGGCCCTGTTAGCCTCCAATGTAGGAGGGTTAAGCACCCTGATTGGCACACCGGTCAACATCATGATCGGTTCTTATGCGGGCCTTAGCTTCAATGACTTTCTGCTTAACCTAACCCCTGGCGTGTTGTTGGCTGAGGTAGGACTGGTAGTCTTTGTGCTGCTCTGGTATCGTAAGGAGTACCGCAAGGCCGGTGTAAGGGTCTCACCCACGCTGTTAAAACGACTGGAAGAGAACAGCAGGATACGCGATCCGCTCAAACTGCGCCGCGCCGCCATCGTTTTTGCGGGACTGCTGGGGTTGTTCGTCTTCGGTGAGCCGCTTCATCTGGCCCCCGCCATCGCGGCCATCATTGGGGCGGTAGCTATGCTGCTGTGGGTGCATCAAGACATCCAGCAGATGATGGGCGTGGTGGACTGGACCACGCTGGTTTTCTTCCTCGCCCTCTTTATGGTGATCGGCGCCATAGAGGAGGTGGGGCTGATCAGCCTCATCGCGAGCGCGACCGGCAGCCTTGTGCGCGGCAATCTGAACGTCGCCCTGCTGGTTGTGGTCTGGGTCTCTGCGCTCCTCTCTGGTGTGATAGACAACATCCCCTTTGCGGCGGCTATGCTGCCAGTGGTCGACTTTCTCTCGCGCACCCTCCCCAGCGCGAGGAACTACGTGCTCTACTACGGGCTGGCGGTGGGGGCGGATATGGGCGGCAACAGCACACTCATTGCCTCCTCAGCCAATCTGGTTGTGGCCGGCATCGCCGAACGGGCAGGTTACCCGATCACGTTCAAGAAGTTCCTTAAGGTAGGCGTGCCAGCCACGCTGGTCACGGTGGCGATTGGCTGCCTGTGGTTGTTCCTGCACTTTTAAGAGGGGACTTGGTGATGGGCAAAATTTTGTGCTCAACACGCGGCGGAGAGGCCAGCATACGCGCTCAAGAAGCAGCCATCCGTCGGGCTAAGGAAACGGGCGATGAGCTGATCTTCTTCTATGTGACAGATGTGGAGTTTCTGGCCTACGCCAACTATGCCCTGCACTCCGATCTGGTGGCCAGCGAAATGGACCACATGGCCGAGTTCCTTATGGAAGTAGCCGTTGAACGCGCCGAGAAGGAGGGGGTGACGGCCACCTATTTGATCCGTCATGGCCACTTTGCTGAGGAGCTCATGAAGGCGGTGCAGGAGGAGGGGATCACGCTGGTCATTCTGGGCCAACCCGGCGAGGGAGAGAGCACCTTCCGCCTAACCGAACTACAGGCGCTGGCCCAGCGCATCCGTGAGCAAACCGGCGCCGCTGTCTGGATCCCCGGACTGGACAAGGACGCCGAAGATAAATCCCATTCCACAGCGTGAGCAGGACAACTATGATCATCAACGAGGTTCAGCGCCACAATCGGCGTGACGTACACGCCTTCATCCATCTGCCCTTTGCGATTTACCGCGACATCCCACAGTGGGTGCCGCCTCTGCTGCCCGGTGAGTGGGCGCGCTTCAAACCGAGCTTTTCGTTCTATAAGCACTCCGAAGCTGCCTTCTTCCTCGTGCGCGATGACGGGGGTCGCCCTGTGGGGCGGGTGGCCGTGCTAGAGCACCGCCCTCACAACGCCTACCGCGGCGCCAAGGATGCCCTGCTTTACCTCTACGAGGCCATTGACGATGACACGGTGGCGGGCCTGCTCTTTGAGGCCGCCGAGCGCTGGGCGCGGGCGCGAGGGCTGACGCGCCTCGTCGGCCCCAAGGGATTCCTCACCGGCGACGGGCTGGGCCTGCTGGTAGAGGGCTTTGAGCACCGCCCTGCCATCGGCATTCCCTACAACCCACCCTACTACCCGCGCCAGTGGACTGAGATCGGCGGGATGCAGAAGGAGATAGACTACCTTTCGGCCTACATTGACCGCCAGACGGCCATCTATCCGGAGCGCGTGCAGCGCATTGCCCAACGCATCCGCGAGCGCGGCAACTACCACGTCCCGCATCTGCGCACAAAGGCCGAGCTGCGCCGCTACGCCAAGACCATCCAGCAGGCATACAATGCTGCCTTTGCCAGCGTGTGGGCCTATACGCCTATCCCCGATGAGGATTTGGAGGCCATTGTCAACCGCCTCATCCTCATCGCTGACCCTCCGCTGATGAAGCTGATCTTCAAAGACAACAATCTGATCGGCTTCACCTTCGCCTATCCGGACGTGTCGGCGGCCATCCAGCGCATCAAGGGGCGGCTGTGGCCCCTCGGCTGGATCGCCATCTTGTTGGAGAAGCGCCGCACCGAGTGGATCAACATCAACGGCAATGCCATCCTGCCCCAGTATCAAGGCCTTGGCGCTAACGCCGTGCTCTACGATGAGATGATCAAGACCCTGCGCGACTCACGCTACCAGAAGGGCGATCTGGTGCAGGTGCAGGAAACCAACGCTCGCATGTTGGCCGACCTCAACGAGTTCATCCCCCTCAACATCTACAAGCGCCACCGCGTGTACAGCAAGCGGCTTGAATAGCGCGCGAGAGGGGGAGAGACAAACGAGGCGTGGCCTTCATTGGGCTACGTCTCACCACGGGTGGCGTCTTGCAGGAGCACGGAAGCGAGGAAGATCAGTGGGGTACGCGGCTGTAGAAGTCGCTTAGGGCGCGGAAGACCATAGGGTGGCGCACCAGTCCCAAATGATCCGTATGAGGAATGATGAGCACCTCGGCATGGGGCAGGACACGGTACAGGCGCAGGGCGTCCTCGGGATCATTGAACTCATCGCGGTCGCCGCAGATGATAAGGGTGGGGCAGAGGATGGAGCGAAACGCCTCCGGCGGCTGATCCCAGCCCACCACCACCCCCAGTTGCGGGTCAAAGATGAGCTGCTGAACTTCAGGGCGCTGTTCAGGCGGACCCAGCACCTGCCGCAGGCGCTCCTGCGAAGGGGCGCGGGTGTTTGTGCCCAGCAGCACCAACGAGCGGAACAGGTCGGGGCGGCGCTGAGCGGCGTAAAGCGCCACCGCACCGCCGAGGCTGTAGCCCATCATGTGAAGGGGCGTGCGCCCCAGCAGGTAGATGAACTCCAGCACGTCGTCCACAAGGCGCGTGAGGTGTAGGTCGGGGGCGGGGTTGGCCGTCTGACCATGTCCCCGCAGGTCGGGTGTGACGACGTTGAATCCTTCATGGACGATGGCCGCCACCAGCCAGCCCATTTCCACACTGCTGGAGGTGGCGGCATGGAGCGCGACGACGGTCGGCCCGTCGCCGCGCTCCGTGTAGTACATGGAGAGCTCTCTCACGCGCAGGAACGGCACGGGAAATCCCCAACAAGGTCACTCATCAGGGCTGAAGATGGCGTCAATGGCCTTTAGCACGTCGTCGCTCAGCTGAATCTCAGCGGCCTTGAGGTTGCTCTCCAGCTGCTCCAGCTTGGTGGCGCCCGTGATCACGCTGGAGATAGCAGGCTGGCGCAAGGCCCAAGCGATAGCCAGCTGCGCCCGCGTCACGCCCAGCTCATCAGCGATGGGCTTGAGGCGGCGTGCCTTCTCCACTTTTTCCGGCGTCAGGGCTTCCTCGCGCAACCAATCCACGCGCGCCATGCGCGAGTCTTCGGGGATGCCGTCATCGTACTTGCCGGTCAAGATGCCGCTGGCGAGCGGACTCCATGTCACCAGCCCCATGCCGTTGCGCACCGCGGCAGGCATGATCTCCTGCTCAAAGCGGCGGCGCTCCAGCAGGTTGTACTGTGGTTGCTCCACCTGCGGCGGATAGAGGTGGTACTTCTCCGCCAGATCGCAGGCCAGCTGTATCTGCTCGGCGCTCCACTCGCTGGTGCCCCAGTAGAGGATCTTGCCCTGATGAATCAGGTCATCCATTGCCCGCATGGTTTCCAAGAGGGCAGTTTCCTCGTCCCAGCGATGGCAGAAGTAGATGTCCAGATAGTCGGTGCCAATGCGCCGTAGCGACTTATCAATGGACTCCATGATGTGTTTGCGCGAGAGCCCCCGATCGTTGACGTCGTCGCTCATCGGCCAGAAGACCTTGGAGGAGATGACCAGCGTGTGGCGCGGAAACTGCTTGAGGATGCGCCCCATCATCTCCTCGGCCTCGCCACGGGCGTACACGTCGGCGATGTCAAAGAAGTTGACGCCACTGTCATACGCTTTGGTGATGATGGCCCGCGCCAGACGCCAATCCTGCACGCTGCGGCCAAAGGTGAGCCATCCGCCGAGGCTTAGCTCACTGAGCTTGAGGCCGGAATTCCCCATACGGCGGTACCTCATTGAATGCTACCTCCTTTGTCGTGGCGATTGTGGGTTAATAAGGGGAATACAGCCAAATTATAGCACGCGGTGGGGGAAACGACTCGCATCTCGCTGCGCTGGGGCTGGCTTCCTTGCCCATCATGTATGGGGAGAAGGTGCTTGATCAACAGGCCATTAGCCGGTACGCTTACCCTATCTATCTGCGGCAGCCCGCAATCTGACAATAGGAAGGCTTCTCGCACGATTTAGAGGGAGACAGCAACGTGCATCTGTCAGAGACACCTGTCCCTGCGGGCGAACGTACCAACGAGCAGTGGCTGGCCGATCTGCGCGCCGAGGGGCCACAGCGCACCGCTGCTCTGGAGGACCTGCGCCAGCGCCTGGAGCGCGGCCTCTTCTTTTACCTGCGCAACGAGCGCAGCGACCTGAATGCTCTCCCCAGTGAGGAGATCGGGCATCTCGTGCAGGACCTCACGCAGGAGGCGCTGATCAAGGTACTGGATCGCCTGGACACCTTCCGTGGGGAGAGCCGTTTTACCACATGGGCGGCCAAGGTTGCAGCGCGGGTGGCCATCAGCGAGCTGCGCCGGGCGCGCTACAAAGACTATTCGCTGGACCACCTTAGCGCTGGTGGGGAGATGATGCCCGGCATCAGTGTGCTGGCTGCAGCGTCTCAGGGAACGCCCTCGCCGGAGCATCAGGCGGAGCGGCAAGAGGTGCTGCGCATCATTGAGGAAGCCTTTGTTCATGCGCTGACCGAGCGTCAGCGCCTCGCCCTGATAGCCTATGCCTTTGACGGCGTGCCCATTGAGGAGATCGCACGGCGCCTGAACACCAACCGCAACGCGCTCTATAAGCTACTGCACGATGCTCGCCTTAAGCTCAAGCGGTATGTGGCATCGCGCGGGCTGTCGCTGGAGTACATCCTCGGCCTTTTCGGCACGTAAGGAAGGGCTGTTAGAAAGCGTCTTGATATATGTGTTGCGCGTAGGAGGTACAATTCCCTTGAGCAAGACAAGGGCCAGCACCCCGCCCCATGCCCAGCGTTTTGCCGACCTCATGCAGATGATCTTCGCCACGCGCGAAGAGGACATCACCTGCGATGAGTGCTTTGAGCACCTTGACCACTATGTGGAGCTGCTGCAGGCCGGGCAGGACCCTGCAACGGTCCTCCCGCAGGTGAAGCACCATCTGGAGCAGTGCCGCTGCTGTGAGCAAGAGTTCCGCGCCCTCATCACCATTTTGGAGGGCTACACGCAAGCAGCGGCAAACGATGAGAGCCCTGTATCAACCTAACACGCCTGCACATAGGCGCAGGCTATCCCTTGAGGAGGTGATCCCACCCATGCCATTGGAGAGAGTGATTATCCTCGGTTCCGGCCCCGCCGGATTGACGGCGGCGCTCTACACGGCGCGCGCCAACCTCAACCCGCTGGTCATCGCCGGCGATCAGGTCGGTGGGCAGATCGCCCTCACCAGCGAGGTGGAGAACTACCCGGGCTTCCCCGAAGGGTTGAGCGGCCCTGAGCTCGTGGAGAAGTTCCGCCAGCAGGCGGAGCGCTTCGGTGCGCGAATGGAATATGACCTTGCCACCGCGGTGGATTTCACCAAGGGGCCGCCCTTCACTGTGCAGACCCAACGCCAAGCCTATCAGACGTGGTCGGTGATCATCGCCACGGGAGCTTCGCCAAAGCGTCTAGGCGTCCCCGGCGAGAGGGAGTATCTGGGGCGCGGCGTGAGCAACTGCGCCACTTGCGATGGCTTCTTCTTCCGTGGCAAGGATGTGGTGGTGGTCGGCGGCGGCGACAGCGCGCTGGAGGAGGGCATCTTCCTCACCAAGTTCGCCACGCGGGTGCGCATCATCCACCGCCGCGATGCGCTGCGCGCCAGTGCCATCCTGCAGGAGCGCGCTCGCAAGAACCCCAAAATCTCCTTCATCTGGAACACTGTCGTAGAGGAGATCGTGGGAGAGGAGACCGTCAAAGGCGTGCGGGTGCGCAACGTCCACAGCGGCGAGACCGACTTTCTAGCCACCGATGGCGTGTTCATCTTCATCGGTCATCGGCCTAACAGTGCGCTCTTTGAGGGGCAGCTGGCGTTGGACGAGCACGGCTACCTCATCACCGATGAGCACATGATGACCAGCGTCCCCGGTGTGTTTGCTGCCGGTGAGATTCAGGACCCCATCTGGCGGCAGATCGCCACCTCAGTGGGACAGGGCGCTGCCGCTGCTATGGCCTGCACGCGCTGGCTGGAAGCGCACGAGGACGAGTTTGAGGCCGCATTAGCTGCCCAAGGGTGAAAGCACAGATGCGCCCTTTTACGGCCTCTGCGGCGGAAAATCCCCCGCTTAATGATAATTTCAGCCTATCTGGATGAAACCTTTATCCTATTCATCACCGGATGGTCTTATACTACCCTTGGGGTAAAGAGGCTATTCATTCAGTGGGTTAGCCCTGTGGGTAAGTGTGTGGCGAGGCATTGGTGAGTGTCAGCTCCCCACCTTACCAGTAGGCTCCCACCCCACGCACATCCTATGGGATGTACTGTGCCACGCTCCCTCTGTCTGTAGGGAGAGCGGTGGGATATGCCTATCTGCTGCAGGGCCTCACCCGAGGAGGCAAGGGGAGATGAAAGGAGCATCTAACAGCCCACCTGCACGGGCCTCCGCAGCGCTACCACCCCGCCAGCCTGCGCAGGCCATCGTTCTCATTGCCCTTTTGATGATCATCCTGTTAGCCTTTATTGGTTTGGCCGTTGATGGCGGCACGCTCTACTTCACCCAGCGCAACACGCGCAACGCCGCCGATGCCGCCATGCTGGCCGCTACCTATCAGCTCTGCAGGGGTGGCACGCCCGCCGAGGTTCAGGCCAGTGGCCTCATGGCCGCCGAGGCCAACGGCTTCAACAACGATGGCGCTACCAACCGAGTGATGGTGAACAATCCGCCCACAACGGTGAGCGTGCCCGGCAACCCCAACGAGTACGTGGAAGTGCTCGTCTGGGCCGATTCGCCCACCTATCTCATCCAGCTGGTGTATCCCGGCCCTACGGAAACCACCGCCCGCGCCGTTGGCCACTGCCGCCCGGGCGGCGAGGTTGTGCCCTTCTCCGGATACGCTCTTGTGGGTCTGGCAACGCTTAACCCCAACATGCCGGATGCCGTAAATGCGCATGGCAACTCGCTTGTGCGCATCTACTGCGGTGGCGTCTTCTCCAACTCCACGCACGGCAGCGAGTCCATGTGGGTGCACGGCACACCAGATATTGAGGCAACAGATACCAGCGGCGTTACCGATCCCAACCACCCGGCCTATGGCCTCTGCAACGGCGCCACGCCCCAGAACGGCGCTGCAGGCGGTATCCGTGTGAGTGGCGCGGCCAGCATATCACCGGCGGGCATCCCCAACCAGCCACCCATCACCGATCCACTGGCCGGGCTGGGCGAGCCACCCAACCCGGGCAACTGCCAGAACCCCTGGAGCGTTCCCCAGCCGCTACCCCCCGGCTGCTATAGCGGCTTTTCGGTCCAACCCAACCAGACGATGGTATTGGCCGGAGGTGGGGTGTATTACTTCACTGGCTCGGTGAACATCAAGGGCACTTTTGTAGAAGCGGCGGGCAGCCCGGGCCTCATGATCTTCCAAAAGGCGGGCAGTTTTGAGACCACCGCCCAGTCCACCATCCGCTTGCACGCCATGAGCAGCGGCGAGTGGGCGGGGATGCTGTTCTATCAGGCGCGCGACAACACCAACGATGTGGGGCTGTGGGGTGGCGCCGAGATGGACGTCACCGGAACCTTCTACGCACCCAATGCGGAGACTTTCATCCTGCGCGGCAACTCCAACTCGCGGGTGGTGGCGCAGGTGTTGGCCAACGCGGTGGACTTCGCCGGCACCTCTGACTTTGAGATCGTCTACGACGAGAGCAAGTTCTACAAGACGGTGGTTCCGCCGCGCATTGAGATCAGCGAGTAGTGTGCAGGAGGACGATCACCCTACCTCCAACCCCCTCCCTGCAATTGTGAGCAGGAAGTCGGTGAGGGTGGGGTGAGATCACAACCTCTGCCTTTGTTACTGTCACTTAACATGTGACAGACAGCCTGCTGCGCTTTTGATCCTCTTCCGCGAGGTGGGGTACAATTCCCGCCGCGCCTTAAGGGAGGGATCATGTCGCAGCAGACCACTGCGCCCGCCCGTGCCCCGCTGGAGGAGTACGGCGAGCGCTATTTTCAGTCCTACAACTACGCCGACCGTCCGCTAGGGCGCTTCAGCATGTACTGGTTTGCGCGGCGCTACTATGCTCGGCTGGTGCGCCGCTTTGCGCCCCGCCCCCAAACGGGCCGCCTGCTGGAGCTGGGCTGTGGGCTGGGGCACCTCCTTGCCTTGCTCGCTGACCGCTTCTCCTGCATTGGCATAGACATCGCCCACTACGCTGCTATGCAGACGCGGCGCAATGCCCCTCAAGCGGTGGCCCTCGTTGCCTCGGCGGACAGGCTGGACATCTTCGCCGATCGCTCGTTTGATGTGGTAGTGGCGCTGCATCTGGTAGAGCATCTGGCCGATCCGCAGGGATGTCTGCGCCACGTCAACCGCATTCTCGTGGACGGCGGTCTCTTCCTCTTTGCCACGCCCAACCCCATCTATGCCCTGCGCCCACTCAAACATCCCGAACGCACCCCTGACGCCATCGCTAAAGACCCCACCCATATCAACGTGCATCCGCCGCAGGTGTGGCGCCGCTGGAGCGAGGAGAGCGGCTTCTGCGTGCTGCGCCACTTTGGCGATGGCCTGTGGGATGTACCTTACCTGCCCCTCCTGCCCAAGGCGATCCAGTTTGCGCTGTTTGGCTTCCCCAGCCTGCTGCAGGTGATGAGCGGCGGAACGCTCATCCCCACCGCGCTGGGGGTTAATCAGATCGTCATCGCCCGCAAGGAGCGCTCACTGTGAGCGATTGTCTACGCCTGCCAGGGATCGTTGTTGCTGTCGGGTTGGGTTTGGGCCTTCTTATGTACCTCCTGCGCCGCCTGCGGCTGGCCACCCGCTCTGGCGAGCTCGTTGGCAAGGTGGTGATCATCACCGGTGCCTCGCGGGGGATCGGGCGTGCGTTGGCCCACGCCTTCGTTGAGCGCGGTGCTCACATGGTGCTGGCCGCACGTAGCGCGGACGATCTGGAGGCGGTGGCTGCCGAGTGCCGGACGCTCCATCCACACGCTGAGGTGCTGACCGTTCCCACCGACGTCACTGATGAGGCGCAGCTGGAGCGTCTTGTGGCGACAACGCTGGAGCGCTTTGGCCGCGTGGATGTTCTGGTCAACAACGCTGGTGTGCGCATAGGGGGCGCCTTCACCGAGCTAGACCCCTCATCGCTGCGCCGCCAGGTGGAGATCAACCTGCTGGCAACCATGCGCCTGACGCAAATGGTACTCCCCACTATGCTTAAGCGTCAGCAAGGGTACATTGTCAACGTGGCCTCACAGGCTGGGCGTCACGCTGAACCCTACTTCGTCACCTACGGGGCGAGTAAACACGGCGTGATCGGCTTCAGCGAGGGGCTACGCCGTGAACTGGCCGGCACGGGCGTGCGCGTGCTGACCGTCAGCCCGGGCTTCACCGATACGGAGATGGTCACGGCCATCGGGCCGGTCTATCGGCGCATGGGGTTCCCTATGATCCCCCCTCAGCGCGTCGCTCGCCGCGCGTTGGAGGGTCTCCTGCTGGGCCTGCCGGAAGTCAACATTGGGTGGTTGGAGACGTTGGGCGGATACGCCAGCGTGTTTGCCCCACGCCTGGCCGATCTCTACTGGCGCCTCTTCATGCCACGCGATTTTCCGCAGGCAGCAGCGCGGCAGCGTTCCCGCTGAGGCTGCCCTCTAGTGGCGCTGACCCTCCAGCCAGCGCGCCAGCAGCAGGCGCGTGCTCTCAAAGGCTACTTCATCGTGGGGAATCTCGTGTGGGGCAAAGAAGGCGGCGCGGTCAATATCATCCTGCGCCGTGAGCGTGCCGCCGATGACCTGTCCCTCAAAGAGGATAACGATAGTAGCCGAACCCTCGCCAGCGGCATCCGGCCCCAGCACGTCTATCAGGCGGGTGATGCGCACCTTTAGTCCTGTCTCCTCGCGCACTTCGCGCACGGCGGCCTCGCGGGGATCTTCGCCGTAGTCTATGTAACCGGCGGGCAGCGCCCACTTGCCCATCTGTGGGTCCACGGAGCGGCGCACCATCAGCACGCGGCCATCCTGCACGATGAACACCACCGCCGCCACTTTGGGATCGCGGAAGTGGATAAAGCCGCAGGCAGGACAGACACGCCGCAGCCTGCCATAACGGACGGCATCGGTGAGCGGCTGCCCGCACTGCGGGCAGTAGTTCATGCGGGCTGGATCGGTCATTGCGGGGAGCGTGTGCGTATGAAGCGGATGAGGATGGGTGCCCCTATCAGCACAAGAATCACACCACCTAGGCCGATGAGAGCAAGCCCCAGCACCTTCGGCCCGAAGGCAGCCTCTGGCGTGGGGCGGGGAGTTGGAGCGACTTGTGGCGTACCTTCTTGGGCGGGCACGGCGGCCTCTACCTCAGGGGTGGCTTCCTCGGCGAACGCCTCACCAGTGGGGAGCGGCGGCTGAGTGGCGCCTCCTGCCGAGGGCGGTGCCATCTGGAAAGCTGCTGTGCTCTCCTCCACCGGTGTCTTAACGGATTCCTCTTCCGGCGCTGGAGTGCCCAGGCCAGATCGGTCGGCGGGGGTGCCCTCTTCAGGTGCCGCAGCACCTGCCTCAAGGGGAGGGGCAGCCTCTTCTGCTGGGGCAGCCATGATCCCTATAGCCGGCTCCTCCGTCTGCTCCTGCGCGGCTTCCATCGCCACCATGGTGGGTGAAGCGAACTGCATCGCTGAGTTCCACAGCAGTACGCCGCCCACGATGATGGCCACGGTGGCCACAGCAGCGGCCAGCGCCATAGGACGGGCAGCCTGCAGGCGAGCCAGCCAGTTCGGGCGCACCTGCCGACCGTATACGGCGGGGTCCAGCGTGAAGTTGCGCGGCACGGGCACGCGCTCGGCCATGTGCAGCAGGGCCACCGTCGCCCGCAGCGTTTCCAGTTCCTGCTGGAGGGCGGGGTCCTGCGCCAGGCGGCGCTCAAAAGCCTCGCGCTCGGCGGCGCTCATCTCGCCGTCCAAATAGGCGTTCAGCTGGATCCAATCCCGTTCATTCATAGGTGCGGCCATCGGCTACCGCTCACATCCCTGGGGGCAAGGTGATGTGCCTGAGCAGCACCCTCAGCCCCGGCTTTCCTCTCTTTTAAGACGATACTCGTCAGGGAGGAGTTCCCCAAACCCCTGCAGGCAATCGCGCAGGCTGCTGCGGGCGCGGCTGAGGCGCGATTTGACCGTGCCCAACGCCACGCCAATGATGTGGGCGATCTCCTCGTAGCTAAAGCCTTCAATGTCGGAGAGCACAGCCACCGTACGCTGATCTTCAGAAAGGGCTTGCAAGCAGTCCATAATAGCCGCCTGTAGTTCGCGGCGCTGGACGTAGCTTTCGGGATGCTCAGCGCGGCTGGCCAGCATCCCCTCCGGTTCGGGTGCTTCGTCTTCCACGTGAAGCGCCTCCAGTGAGGCGCTGGGATGGCGCTTACGGCGGCGTAGTTCATCGTAGCAGGCATTGGTCACGATGCGCAGCAGCCACGCCCTGAACGAGCCACCTCGGAAGCGGTGGATGGCGCGGAAGGCCGCGATGAATGCCTCCTGTGTGGCATCGGCGGCGGAGTCGGCATCGCCCATGATGCGATAGGCAACGTTGAACACCTGTTCCTGATAGCGCAGGACCAGCGTGTTGTAGGCATGGACATCGCCGCGTTGGGCGGCTTGAATGAGCGCTGCCTCGTCCATTATGGGCCGCTTCCCGGCCTTGCCCTCCATCCCCGGCCCCCTTCCCCGCTGCACCTGTGGGGCGGGGAAAGAAGGCCTTCTGCTTTGTCAAGCCATGTGCCCGATTGTATCAGAGATTGAGCGTAGGCAAAAAGAGATCCCGCCCGCACACTAGGCGTCTTGGCCGCGGCTCCAGAAAAGTTGACGCTCCGCCGCAAGCATCGTATACTATGCGCAGGCCGGAGTGGCGGAACAGGCAGACGCGCGCGACTCAAAATCGCGTGCCCTCGTGGCGTGTGGGTTCGACTCCCACCTCCGGCATGGATGAGGCCCTGCTGTACTTCAGGGCCTCTATTTTTACACCCTGCGTCCTGCACAGTAGAATATCGCCAGGTAGCCTGAAGGGATAGGACTCCAACGAGGGAGTAGCCTTGCGGCACAGGTTGCTGGTACTGCTCATCGGGCTGGGGATAGGCGCACTGGCGGGTGTGACCATCGGCTGGTTGGCGCCCGTTCAGGATGTGAGCGTGGGGCTTGACCGCCTGCATCCTGACTATATGGCCGATTACACGGTGATGGTCGGTGCGGCCTATGCGCTCAACGGCGATTGGGATCTCGCCGAGGCGCGGCTGGGACGGCTGGCACACCCCGATCCGGCGGCTTATGTGGCGCGGCTAGCCGAGCGTTACATCGCGGAAGGGCGCAGCCCACAGGATATCCGCCATTTGGTGCGCCTCGCTGCCCGTTTCGGCTACACCACGCCCGCCATGTTGCCCTACATCCCGCCCCCAACCACCGAGCCGTAGCCGATGCACGACCCCGAACGGCGCTTCCCCTGGATAACGCTCATCATGGGGCTGGCGTTGGGGCTGATCGGCGGCCTCATCTACGCCTGGTTCCTTGATCCCGTGACCTACGTGGACGTGGCGCCGGACCGCCTGCGTGCTGAAGATCGGCAGGCTTACATCCTGCTGGTGAGCGAGGCCTATCTGCAGGACAGAGACCTAGAGCGCGCCCGTGCGCGGCTGAATGCGCTGGGTGTACGCGATGTGGGGCAGGTGGTGGCAGCGCAGGCCGATGCGGCTTTCTCCAGCGGCGCTCCGGTGGAGCAGGTGCGAGCGCTCACCCTGCTGGCCGAGGCGCTGGGTGCCCATCCGCTGGCTGCCGAGGTCTTCTCCAGCGCGCTGGCTATACCGACCTCTCGCGCGCCTGCAACAGCCACCCCTACCTTTGAGGCCATGCCCAGCCCCACACCTTCAGCGACTCCCTTTACACCAACCCCGACACTGGAACCGCCTACATCCACGCCTGTGCCCATCCCTAGCGCAGCGTTCAGCCTGCGCGAGCAGGCCATCATCTGCGAGGATGATGCCCCCCACGGCCACATAGAGGTTTACGTGTACGACGACAATGGACGGGGAGTTCCCGCTGTGGAGGTGCGGGTGGAGTGGGCAGGCGGCGCGGAGAGCTTCTACACCGGCCTTAAGCCTGATGTAGACCTCGGTTACGCCGATTTTGAGATGCAACCCAACCTTACCTACAGCGTGAGGCTGGTGGGGTTGGGCCAACCAGTGGTGGGGCTGGAGGCACGCGCCTGCGAGACACCTTCCGGCCAATCGGTGATGCGCACCTATCGGCTCATCTTCACGCCCAGCAGCGGCGGGCAGTGAGGCGGGCAGCGTTCAGTAAAGGGCTTTCTGTGGCTCGGTAATTAACCTTTGCGTCCTTTGCTGCAAAAAGTTATACAATCCGAGTATGCAAGGCGTAAGGGGGAGCGCAAAGGGGCGCGGCCTGCTCATCGCGGCCACCCTGCTGATCATCCTGCTGGCCGCAGCGGCGATCGGCGTTTGGCTGTGGCTATTCGCCGACCTGCCCAATGTGGACGACCTCAGTGCGGGCCTGCACACCCCTTCTATCCGCATTACCGACCGCAAAGGGCGCCTGCTCTATGAGGTGATCGGCGAGGAGGCGGGGCGGCACACCGTCGTGCCACTGGAGGCCATTCCACAGGTCTGCATAGACGCCACCCTCGCCACCGAGGACGTGAACTTTTACCGCAATCCGGGTGTGGATTTGCGCGGCATCTTGCGCGCCGTGTGGATCAACCTGCGTGGTGGGGAGATCGTCTCCGGCGGCAGCACCATCACCCAGCAGGTGGTGCGCAACTTGCTGCTGGACCCGCAGGAGCGCGCCGAGCGCACGCTGGAGCGCAAACTGCGCGAGAGCATCCTCGCCTGGCAACTGGCTCGCCGCTACAGCAAAGATGAAATCCTCGCCCTCTACCTCAACCAGACCTACTACGGCAATCTGGCCTACGGCATTGATGCCGCCGCCCGCGCTTACTTCGGCAAAACGGTGAGCGAACTAGACCTCGCTGAGTGCGCCCTGCTGGCTGGCCTGCCCCAGTCTCCCGCTGCCTACGATCCCCTCTCCAATCCACAAGCGGCCAAGGAACGGCAGGCCGTCGTGCTGGGGTTGATGGTGCGGGCGGGCATGATTGACGCTGCACAGGCTGCCGCTGCTCAGCGCGAGCCGCTGGCCTTTGCCGCTCAACGCTATCCTATAGAAGCACCGCACTTTGTGATGGCCGTCTATGCCCAACTGGAACAGCTGCTGCCCCCCTCCGTACTCTACGCGGGCGGGCTGGAGGTACGCACCACGCTCGATCTGGATTGGCAGCGGGCGGCGGAGCGCATCGCCCGGCGGCATCTGACCTTGCTCAACACGCCGCAGCCGGGCGATCCGCCCCACAACGCCCATGACGCTGCGCTGGTAGCGTTGGACCCTCACACTGGGCAGGTGTTGGCCATGCTGGGCAGCCCCGACTACTTTGATACTTCCATCAGCGGGGCGATCAACATGGCGCTGGCACCGCGCCAACCCGGCTCTACCATGAAGCCCTTCACCTACGCCATCGCCCTTGACCCCGCGCGCCCTGAGCCGTGGACGGCAGCCACCATGCTGCTGGATGTACGCACCTCGTTCGTCACCCGCGAGGGGTTTGCCTACGTGCCCGTCAACTACGATCGGCAGGAACACGGCCCCGTGCTGGTGCGCGAGGCGCTTGCCTCCAGCTTCAACATCCCGGCGGTGATCGCCCTCCACACGGTGGGAGTGGATAACCTGCTGCGTTTTTTGGGTCGCTTGGGCATCACCACGCTGACCAACCCCGCCAACTACGACCTTTCCCTCACCCTCGGCGGCGGCGAGGTGCGCCTGCTGGAGCTGGTGGCCGCCTATGCTGCTTTCGCTAACGGGGGGCATGTTGTCAAGCCAGTGTTGATCTTGGACATTGTGGATGCTGAGGGAAACACCCTCTTCTCACAGCGCAGCGGGCTGGGCGAGCGCGTGATGGATGAGCGCGTGGCGTGGCTCGTCAGCGACATTCTGAGTGACAATCTGGCGCGGGCGCCCTCTTTCACTACGCACAGCATCCTGCAGATTGGCCGTCCGGCGGCGGCCAAAACCGGCACCACCACCGACTTCCGTGACAACTGGACGATAGGCTATACGCCCAATCTGGTGGTAGGGGTGTGGGTGGGCAATGCTGACAATACGCCCATGGTGAACATCAGCGGAGTGAGCGGTGCTGGGCCGATCTGGCATCAGTTCATGCGCACCGTGTTGCGCGGCCAGCCCGAGCTTCAGTTTGAGCGCCCCGATGGGTTGGTGCAGGTGGAGATATGTGCGCTCTCTGGCAAACTGCCCACGCCCGATTGCCCCTACACGCGCCGCGAGTGGTTCATTGAGGGCACCGAGCCGACCGGGTACGACACTCTCTACCGCCGCGTGGCAGTGGATACGTTGACCGGCCTGCCCGCCAACGAATCCACGCCGCCGCAGCGCCGCGAGGAGCGCCTCTTCCTTGACCTGCCGCCGCAGGCCCACGATTGGGCGCGCCGTGAGGGCTTGCCATTGCTGGCAGATCTCCTCGCGCGGGCTGGGCATAGCGGCAGCCCGCAGGCCGAGAGGGCTGCCCTCATCCTCATCGCACCTGACGCCCACACCATCTACCGACTGGATGCTGCCCTGCCGCGTGAGACGCAACAGATCCGCATTGTGGCGGCAGGGCCGCCCGACCTGCACGATGTCACGCTCTATGTGGATGACTTGCCACTGGCGACCCTCGCCACCCCACCCTTTGAGGCCTACTGGACGCTGGAGGTCGGCGAACATACCGCCCGTGCGGAGGGGCGGTTGGCCGATGGGACGCCGGTGCAGAGCGAGAGCGTGCCTTTCCGCGTCAATCCGCCGCAGTGAACCGCACCTACAGCTTGTGCGGAGTATTCGTTGCATTACTGTAAGGTAAAGAGAGGCTTTTCTTCCGTTATAATGAACCTGAATCGCATATATAATGTATGAAACAGCAGCCAGCGGCTCTGTGACAAAACAGCGGGGAGCGGGGGCGGTGGCGATGACAACACTGGGGCGTATCCTTTACGTTGAGGACAACCTAGAAAACCGTATCCTCATCAAGCGCGTGTTGGAGGCCGAAGGCTACACTGTCATTGAGGCAGCTAACGGCCGGGAAGGGCTGGCGCTCGCTGAGAGCCACCACCCCGATTTGATCTTGATGGACATCAACCTGCCCGATGTGGACGGCTACGAGTGCACGCGCCGCCTGCGCTCAGCTGATGGCTTGAGCCAGATTCCCATCCTGGCCCTCACCGCCAATGTGCTGGAGAGCGACCGTCAGCGGGCGCTGGATGTCGGATGCGATGGCTACATCCCCAAGCCTATTGATGTGGACGAACTACCGAACGTGATCGCCTCCTACCTGAAGAAACGCTCTCCGTCGCCGGGCGAGGCATTCCAGAAAGACGAAGATAAACCGGCCGGAGCCGAAGCGGCGCCGAAACCTCCTGTAACATCCGAAGCAGAGGAGCGACCCGCACAGAACGCTCGCCCCCCGGTAGGTGGAGAAGGAGGAGGATGGGCTGTACCTCCGCGCACGCTGCTGTAGGCAGTCTTGCGCACTCAGGGATGTTAACGTTGTCACATGGGCTAGATTTTGACGGGCAAACATGACACAGAGCAAGGATCAAGCACGGGGCAAACCGAAAGCGGAGGAAAAGCCTGTGAACGCTAAACAGGCTCCACCAGAAGTTGCCGAACCGACCGAGGCAAAGGCCGTCTTACCCGCTCAGGCTGCTGTTGCTGCACCCCAGAAGGCGGAGGCCGCGCCGGACAAGCCATCGGCGCCCCCGCAAGCGCCGCCTGCTGAAACTGCTCAATCGGCGGAAGAAGTAGCCCCGCCCACCGCCGCCAAGCCTGAGGAGGCTGCACCTGCCGAGGTGGTCAAACCCGCAGAGAAAAAAGAGGAAGAAGGTGCGACAGGCAGGCCACATAAGCCTATTGAACCCTCTGAGGCGCACGTGTTGGTCGTTGAGGACAACGTGCCCAACTTCGTGCTCATTGCGCGCATGTTGGCCTATATGGGCGTGCCGCGCTGTGAGTGGAAAACCTCGGGCTGGCAGGTGGTAGAATACGCTGACACCCTACCACGTATTGATTTGATCCTGATGGACATCCGCCTGCCTTACGAGGATGGCTTTCAGGCACTGCAAAAGCTGCGCGCTCATCCCCGCCTGAAGGACACGCTGGTCGTTGCTGTGACGGCGGAGGCCAGCGTAGAGCAAATGAAACGGGCCAAAGAAGCAGGCTTTGATGGTTTCTTGGGGAAGCCGTTGGATCCCGACCGCTTCCCCGATCAGATCAGGCGTTTGATGAGGGGGGAGCCTGTCTGGGAGATCAGCTAACCATACCATCACCGCCACCTTGACCACTTAGCCCGTCGCCCTTCTCCCTTTGGCAGAACCCCCAATATAAGGATAGGTGCAATGTTGAAACGACTTGCAGGCCGCCGAGATACCCTATCCGATGTGCCAGAGCCTGCCCCGCAGGCGGGTGATCTGCGCTGGGCGCTGCAATGGAGCCAGCGCCTGCACGCCTCCCTACAGATAGAAGAAGTGCTCCGTCTGGCTGTGGAGGGTTTGGCTGGGCACTTCGGTGTGCAGCATGTTCAGGTTTTCCTGCTCAACAGGGCACGCGATGCACTGGAGCTACGGGCTGCCTCTGGTGAGCAGGGGCAGGCGCTCGTGGCTGCTGGCCTGAGCCTTCCCCTTGCAGGTGCCTCGCCAGCGGCGCGAGCTATGGCGCAGGGCAAGGCCGTCCTCGCCGAAGGGCCAGAGGTGGCGCGGGCGCTTTACCGCCGCGAAGAAATGCTGCCTGAGACGCGCTCGGCGCTGGCGCTGCCGCTCCAGAAGGGGGGGCAAGCACTGGGCGCCCTGCTGCTGCAATCGGATGTGCCAGATGCTTTCCCTCTGGCACGGGTGGAGCTGTTGCAGGCCCTGGCCGATCACCTTGCGGCGGCAGTAGCCAACGCCCAGACCCTCGCCTCAGAAGCCGCCACGCTGGAGGTGGCCAGTCCCCTCTTCCGCGCTACTCGTGACCTGTCCTCTGCTCACACGCCGGAGCAGATCGTGGAGACGCTGCATCGCACCGTGCTGAACGGCGTGGATCGCATCGCTCTGCATGCCGCCGCCGAAGCGCCCATAGGTGGTGGGCTGCCCCCCTTGAGCGTGTGGGACCGCGACGATCTGGCCATCCATCTCCCCTGTCCGACAGCGTTCGGCACGTTGGCCCGTGAGCGAGCGCTGGTGATTGAAGGCGCCGCTGCATTGGAGGAGATCGGCTACCTGCGCAACTATATTGAGGATACGCTGAAAGCCACGGCGCTGGCCGTTGTGCCGCTGGTCGGGCAGGAGCAGGTGGCGGGCTATCTGGTTTTGGCCAGCCGCCGCCCCCTCCCTGACCTTGTGCAGGCAGTTCAGGCCGTGCGTGCTCTGGCGGGACAGATCGGCGCCCTGCTGGAGAATGCGGAGAGGGCGCGGCGGCTAGAAGCTGCAGTAGATGAGGCCACCATGCTCTACGGCATCTCTCTGGCACTCAACGCTGCACAGGACGCCCGCGAGACCTATGAGACCACCCTCTCCAGCGTGGCCTCGCTCAGTGAGGCGGAGCGCATCACGCTGTACCTTGCCGGGCCGGACCCTCACGGCGAAGTGCATTACATTGAGGCCGCTGCGACGTGGGAAGATGGCCGTTTCCGCGCCGAAGAGAAAGGGCTGCGTTACGCGCCCCATGAGGTACCCGTGATCTCGCAGTTCCCCCAGTCGCGCGCTAACCTGATCTTCAACGACGTGGCGAATGACCCGCGCCTGCCTGCCGATCTGCGCGAGTACTTCCTGCGGCGTGGCACCAGCGCGCTGGCCATGATCCCGCTTGGCACAGGTGTTGTCTGGCTAGGGGCATTGTTGCTGGAGAGGGGCGGCGGAAGGGCATTTGATGACGAAGTAATGCGCCTGTGTCGCAGCGTAGCCGATCAGGCCGCCCCTGCTATTGACCTGCAGCTCATCCTCCTGCGCACCCGGCAGGCCGCAGAGAAGGAGCAGCTGGTGAGCGATATTACGGCGCAGCTGCAGCGAGCGGCCTTAGTGGAAGATGTGTTGCAGACCGCCGCCCGAGCGTTGCACCTCTCGCTGGCCGATTATGAGATCAGCGTGCGCCTTGCGCCGCCCAGCGGCAGGGCCGCGGCTGAAGGCAACAGCGAAACAGAGGCAGGGTGATAGCCTATGAGCAAGACTTTTTCCTTTACCACACTGTGGGATGTCCTCACGGCCCCTTCCAGGCGCGTGACAGGTGGTACCCGCCAGCGCCGCACGCGCACGTTGGCGGGGCTTTCGCTGGCGCTGTTGGTCACACTTGCTGCGATCGTCATCGCCCAAGCCGCCATCGGACAGGCCCTTGTCACGCCGGAATTGGTCGTGGTGGCGCTCTTTGCGGTAGCCTACCTTGCCAGCCGCACCCCCTGGCCTGAGGTGGGCGCAGCCTTGCTGACCTTTGGCCTGTGGGCGCTGGAGATCGCCCTGCTGGTGATCTTCCCCAACCGCACCGTCGTGCCGCAAACACTGGCCTTCACCGTCCTGCCCATTCTGTTCTCCACCCTGTTGATGACCATTTGGTACACCATCGGCCTGACGCTCCTCAACATTGTAGGGCTGTTGGTGCTGGTGTTGGCCGTCCCGTGGCTGGATTTCAACGATGTCATCGTGCCCTTTGCCGCCACGGTGGCGCTCTCCGTGCTGGCTGGTGCGGCGGCCCTCGTGCGCGAGCGCGACCTGACACTGATGGCTCGCCAATCCGGGGAAATGACTGCCTACAGCCGCCGCTTGCAAGAAGAGACCAGCCGTCTGGCTGCTGTGGCGGAAGTGGGACGTGCCATCACCGGTATGCGCGACCTTGACACGTTGCTGGAGGAGGTCGTCAACCTCATCGTCTCGCGCTTTGGCTTCTACCACGCTCAGGTGTTTCTGGTGGATGAGGTGCAGCGCTACGCCGTGCTCAGGGCCAGCACGGGCGAGGTAGGGAAGCAACTGCTGGCGCGGGGGCATCGGCTGGCAGTTGGCTCTCAATCGGTGATCGGGCAAGTGACGGCACGTGGCGAGCCGCTCATCGCCTCTGACACGGATACCGATCCCATCCACCGCCGCAATGAGCTGCTGCCCAACACGCGCTCGGAGATGGCGCTGCCCCTGCGCGTGGGCGGGCGCATCATTGGCGCGCTGGACATCCAGAGCGAGACGCCTTATGCTTTTCGTGCGGAAGACGTGGCCACTTTTCAGACTATGGCCGATCAGCTGGCTGTCGCCATTGAGAATGCCCGCCTCTTTGAGCAGGCCCAGCGTGACCTGCAGGATATTGAGATGCTCAACCGCCAGCTGACCGGCGAGGCATGGCGCACCTTCCTCCGCCGTAAGACAGGCGGTGCGGCAGGCCTGCGCGCCGATGCTGAAGGGGTTCGTCCGCTCAGTGAGAGCGAGGAGGCCACTCCAGAGGGGACGCTCAGCGTGCCACTGACGGTGCGCGGTGAGACCATCGGTGTGCTGGACGTGCGGCCCCGCGATGGTTCGCCGCCCGATGAAGCAACCCGTAGCCTGATTGAGGCGGTGGCCGAGCGCGTGGCGTTGGCGCTGGAGAGCACGCGCCTGAGCGAACAAACCCAGCGTCAGGCTGAGCGTGAGCAAATCCTGAGCCGTCTTTCGGCGGAATTGCAGGCCACCACCAATCTAGACGTCATGTTGCGTATTGCTGCGCGTGAGGCCAGCCGAGCGCTGGGCACGCCGCGCGGCTTTATCCACCTGACTATGGAATACGGCGCACGCCGGCGGGAGGCGGAGGAATCATGAGTGAGCAAGAGACCCAGACCGTCCGGCAGAGTTGGCCGCTGCAAGTTCTCCTCTGGCTGACGGACAGCCGTGTGCCCAGCCCGGCCCATCTGTGGCGTGGGCGGCTGGCCGCCGTGTTGATCCTGCTAGCCGAGCTGGCCACCGCAGCGATGCTTGTGGGGGGCGTGCAGGTCACACCCCTGCCCGCCTGGCTGCCCCTCTCAGGCAAGGCAGTAGGGCTGCTGTTGGCCTTGCTGTGGCTGGTGCTGTGGTTAGCCAACCGCCAAGGGTATACGGCTTGGGCGGGGATCGGGATGGCGCTGGCAGCGTTGGGCACTGCGCTGGTGATGGTCGCCGCTGCTGGGCCGCTGGCCCCTCACGCCATCACGCTGATGGTTCCCGTCATTCTGGCAGGCTTGTTCGGCCCGCCCATTTCGGCGCTGCTGCTGGCCCTGCTGACCGGCGCAGGGTACGCCGCGCTGAACGTGCAGGCCAACGCGGCCTACCTCAACGACTTGCTTGCGGGTCGGCAGGCGGCGCAGACGGCGGTGGTGTACGTCAGTCTGATTGTGGTGGCCGTGGTGGCGTGGCTGTTCGCCCGCACCTCTCAGCGGGTGCTGGCGCAGGCGCAGGAAGCCCGCACCGAACTGGTGACGCAGCGCGATCTGCTCTTCCGGCGTCTGGATACCCAAACCCGCCAGCTGCAAGCGACGGTGCGCGTGGCGCGCGCCATCGCCGGCAGCCGCGACCTGGACAAACTGCTGGGGGACATGGTGCGCCTCGTGCAGGAGACCTTCGGCTATTACCATGTGCAGGTGTTCCTCACCGATGCTGAGCAGGGGTACGCTGTCCTGCGCCAGAGCACGGGCGAGGTCGGTAGGGCATTGTTGGCACGGGGACACCGCCTTCCTATCGGCAGCCTGAGCGTCATTGGGCAGGTGACGGCCACTGGAAGGCCCGTCATCGCCCGCGACACGGACACCGACCCCGTCCATCGCCGTAACGAGCTGCTGCCCAACACGCGCTCGGAGATGGCTCTACCGCTAGTGGTCGGCGATCAGATCATCGGGGCACTGGACCTGCAGAGCGAGCAGCCGGATGCCTTCCAACCGGAAGCCATCCCCACCCTGCAGGCCCTTTCAGACCTGCTGGCGATTGCCATCCAGAACGCTCGCCTCTTTGAGCAGGCCGAGCAGAACCTGCGCGAGCTGCGCGAGCTGAGCCGCGAGATCACCCAGCGTAGCTGGGCCGACTTTCTGGCTGAGGCGCGCGAAGAGGAGCGCCGACAGGTCTATGGGCCTGAGGACAGCGCCCTGCAGGTGCAGCGCAGCCACATTGTGGAGCAGGTGCTGAGTGCTGGCTCAGTGATTATCTCAACGGGCAAGGACGGGCGCCCTGCCTTCCTTGCCGCGCCCATTGTGGTGCGCGATGAGGTGATCGGTGTGCTGGGAGTAGAGCCGGATGGCCCCCGCGAGTGGACGCAAGATGACCTCCAGATTCTGGAGGCCATTGCCAGCCGCACCGCGCTGGCAGTGGAGAACGCCCGCCTCTACATTCAGGCGCAACAGGCCGTTGAACGCGAGCGCCTGGTCAATGCCATCGCTGCCCGCATGCAGCGCGCGCCCAGCCTCGCCATGCTGCTGGAAAGCGCCACCAAAGAGCTGGCCGCCGCGCTGGGCACCGATCAGGTTTATGCTGAGATCAGCCTGGAGCGACCTCTCGCCCACCAGCGCAAACAGGTCTCCACACCGGAAGAAGAGGAGGAGCCTGCACCGCCCGAGACTCCCGGCGAGCTGGCCGCGCCGGATGAACCGCAGGAAGCGAGGGCTGAACCATGACCACTCAAGCGCGACGGATGCGACGTTTAGACCCGCGTGCCCTGCCCATCGCCGCCAAGATCGCCATCGGCCTGGCGGTGGTGCTGCTTTTGAGCGGCTTCATCACCGACCGGCTGGTCCAACAGCTGGTGCGCGATGCGCAGACCGAAGCGGTGATGAGCGACCTGCAAACGCTCAGCCGCACGTTGGCCCTGCGCATGGTGGACGAGATCGGGCAGGAAGTTATCACGCTGAACCAGTTAGGCACCAGCCCCACCATCCGTGACGTCCTGCGGGAGCGGCGCTTTGCACGGGTGGAGCCGCCGGAGACGCTGCTGCAGTACGCCACCGACCCTGAGCTGCGCGAGGAGCTGGCGGAGTTCCGCCGCACAAACGTTGAGTTTGAAAGCGTGACGCTGTTGGATGCTCACGGCTACATTTTGGCAATAGACCCCCTGCCGCCTGATGTGGCGGATCGCGAGCCGCAGCGCTTTGACTGGTTTGACTCCGCCTACAACAATGGGCTGGGGGCGCTCTACATCTCCGGCCCGCAGGAAGATCACCTCACTGGTATCTCCGGCGTGCACTTTGCGGTGCCCATCCACGAACCGGGGCCGATCGGCGTGATCTATGCTATCTGGAACTTGAGCACTGTCGCCGAGGCCGTGGAATTGGGCGGTGGCCGTGAGGGTATGGTTGTGGAGCCGGACGGCACGGTGCTGCTTGCCGCCAGCATGAGGCGTGGTGATACAGTGCCCCCCGCAGTGATGGAACGCGTCCGGCAAAGCCCGCAGGGCGCTTTTACCTACACCGACTGGGAAGGCAAGACGTGGCTCTACGGCTACACGACCTTTACCAGCCTCGGTTTGGTATTCCAGCCGATGGCCAACCTGCGCTGGATTGTGATGACCCGCACGCCGCTTGAGGCTGCTCAGGCAGGCGCGGCAGCGCTGGCGGGCCGCCTGCGCGTAGCGCTCGGCCTCAGTGTAGCCTCGGTGACCCTGCTTATCGCCGTGCTGACCATTGCCTCGTTGCGCCCGCTGCAGCACCTCACGGAGGCGGCAGCGCGCATCCAAGCGGGCGAGCTGGAGGCGCCCATCCCTATACTGCCCCCTGACGAGATCGGGCGGCTGGCCGACGTGCTGCGTGAGATGGTGGCGCAATTGCTCAAGCGTCTGCGCCAGCTTAGCGCAGCGGTGCAGGTCTCCCATGCCACGGTGCTCACGCTGGACATCAACCAACTGCTGGGGGACGTGGCACAAGCGATTGTGAAGCAGTTTGGCCACGCGGCGGTGCGCGTCTATCTTGCCGAGGCCAACGCCCGTGAAGCGCGCCTTCAGGCCATAGCAGGCCAGGAAGAGGGCGCACTGCGCCTCGGCGAACGCCTGCCGGTGGATAACAGCACCCTCGTTGGGCGCGCCATGCTTTACAACGAGCCGCAGTTTGGCGAAGATCGCGCCCGTCCGGAGGTTGCCCTGCCGCTATGGAAGGGCGAGCGTCCGCTGGGCGCCCTGCACGTGATCGGCGAGGCTGGCATGGCCTTGGGGCAGGATGACGTCAACGTCCTCACCCTTGTTGCCGACCAGCTGAGCTCGGCGATTGAAAACGCCCGCCTCTTTGAGCAGAGCGTGGCCAACCTTGCTGAGATTGAGGCGCTCAACCGCCGCCTGACGCGTCAGGCATGGGAGGAGTATCTGGAGGAGGGTGGTGTTCTGCGCCACACGCTGGACCCCGAACGACGCTGGCCAGAAACGCCGGAGACCATCCGCCGACGGGAGGACGTGCGCGCCGAAATCTACACCGATGCCGAGGGGCGCTCAGTGCTGGCCGTCCCGCTGGTGCTGCGCGGCGAGACCATCGGCACGCTGGCCGTCACCCGCCCCGCGCATGAGCGTTGGACGCAGACGGAAGTCTCCTTGCTAGAGTCGGTGGCCAGCCGTTTGGTCATGGTGGCGGAGAGCATCCGCCTTGTTGAGGAAGCCTCACGGCGCGCCGAACGCGAGCAGCAGGTCAGCGAGGTTTCTGCTGCGCTGCTCCAGCGCGCCGCCAGTGTGGACAGCGTGCTGCAGGCCGCCCTCAGCCAGCTCAGTAACGTGCTGGGGTCCGATCAGGTGTCGCTGCGTATCGGCCAGCCGCCGGTGGCCGATGGCCGCCACATCGGCCCTGGCAAACCGTCCGAAGAGGGCGGCGATGGCGATGCACCGAGCGAGGCAACAGGTGAGTAAAGCGCACCGGCGGGAGGGTTGATCTATGGCGACGAATACGGCAAGCAGCCTGCGCAGCGATGTGCTCCAGCCCGTTGGTGGGCGGCTGTTCGGCTGGCTGTTCAACGTCCCTTATCCCTACGCCCGATCGCTAGATCGGCAGCGTGCGGCAACGGTCTCACTGATCGGCCTTGTCTTCGGCGTGGTGGGCATTGTGGGCGTGTTGGGGCTGACCACCCTTTTCCCCGCCAGCGTGCCGCCAGATCTGCTGTGGCCTAGCATAGGCACGGGGTTGCTTTTCCTGCTTGTGGCCTGGTTGGCACGGCGGGGCTACCTGCGCTGGGCCAGCCTCGGGTTGGTGATGCTGGCGTTAATCGTGCCCACTGTGCTGGCAGTGAGATACGGCCTGCTGGGACTGGAGACGCTCATCCTCAGCTACACCGTGCCGGTGGTGCTTTCCTCCTTCCTTGTAGCGCCCGCGTGGTCGTTCAGTGTAGCCATAGTAGCCGTGCTGGGCACAACAATGAGCATCCTCCTGCCGCAAGGGGGCATAGGAACACCCTCGCTGGATGTGGGCCGCACCCTGATAGCGCTGCTTATCTCGGCCTTCCTGCTGGAAATGCTGGCCCTGCTCGCATGGCTGATCAGCACCAGCATGACCATCTGGGCCACCAGCGCCGAGCGCCGCGCGGCCCAACTGGAGGCCGCCGTTGTCATCAGCGAGTCGGCAGCACGCGGCCCCAGCCTGAACGCGCTGCTTAACGAAGTGATTGAGCGCATCCGCGAGGCTTACGGTTTTTATCATGCGCAGGTTTTCCTGTTGGATGAAGAGAAGCGCCTGGCGCGCCTGGTGGCCAGCACGGGCCGCGCTGGTGAGGAACTGCTGGCGCGCGGTCATGCCTTGCCGGTGGGCTCGCGTTCGGTGATCGGCCAGTGCACGCTGCGCGGCGAGCCGGTGGTGATCAACAACGTGCGTCAGAGCGAGATCCACCGTCCCAACCCCCTGCTTCCCGACACCGCCGCCGAGCTGGCCCTGCCACTGGTGGTGGGCGGCGAGGTTATCGGCGCGCTGGACGTGCAGAGCACCATGCCGGATGTCTTCCAGCCGGAGGACGTGCGTGCCCTGCAGGTGATGGCCGCTCAGCTCACGGCGGCGGTGGAGAACGCCCGTCTGCTGGACGAGGTACAGGCCCGCGCCGCCGAGAACGAACGGCTCTATCAGGAAGCGCAGGCCAACCTGCGCCAGATTGAGGAACTGAACCGCCGCCTGACGCGCGAAGGATGGAACGATTACCTGAGCGCCCGCCGCGCGCGCAGCGGATTGGGCTATACGCTGCAGGGAGGTACCATCGTTCCCGATGCCACGTGGACGGCGCCCATGCGTCAGGCCTATCAAGGCGAGCACGGCGTGGTGATCCGCAAGGATGGTCAGGTACACATTGCTGCGCTGCCCGTGCGCGTGCGTGGCGAGACCATCGGCGTGTTGGAGATCGCGCGCGGGGAGGATCGCCCCTGGAGCGATAGCGAGATTGAACTGGCCGAGACGCTGGTGGAACGCCTGGCACTGGCGCTGGAAAACGCTCGCCTCTTTGAGGAAGCTGCCATGGCCACTGGCCGTGAGGCCGCCATCAACCTCATCGCTCAGGACGTACAGAGCGCGGAGAGCGTGGATCAGGTGCTGCAGGCGGCGCTGGTCCGATTGAGTGAGGTACTGGGCGCTGCGCGTGGCGTGGTGCAGATCAGCCCCAAGGCAGAAGGGGCGGCAGATGCGGCCTCCGCCGCGACGCCCCCGCAGCAGGGATGATGGAGGTCGGCAATGCGTAGGTTTTTGAACCGCCTGGCCTGGCGCAATCTCCCCATCGCGGCCAAAACCGCCCTGCTCTTTGCCCTGCAGCTGGCCGCCGTGTTGGGGTTGTTGCTGGCCATCCGCACAGCTTTTGTGGCTTTGCGCACCCAGTTTGAGGTCGGCGGAAGCGCCGCCATTGAGATGCGCTCGCTGGCGAACAGTTTGCAGGTGAATGTGGAGCGCCTGCAGCGTGTGGAGTCGCGCCTCGTGGAGCAGCGCGTGGGATGGTCGTCCTTTGACCGCATAGAGGCCAGCCTGCGCCGCGACCACGAGCAGATCACCGAGCAGCTACAGCGTGACGCCTCCCTGCTGGCCGAGCGGGCAGAGGTGATTTTAGGTGCCGAGGAGATGGTGCCCATCAACGTGGAGGTGCGCACCATCCAAACCAACACTCGCACCAGCGAAGACAACTTCAACCAGATTATGAGTCTGGTGGTGGCCCTCACCTGGCCGCAGGAGGGTGCACTCACCTTCCTGCAGCAGCACGGCGACACCTTGCAGCAGTTGACCGTCCAGCAGGGCAATGCCGAGCTAATCAACCAGCTGCTGCTCATGCGCAACATTGAGCGCACCCTCATTCAAACGGGCGAACGCTCCGACCTGCAGGCTTTGCACGCCGCTGCCGACACATATCTGGAGATCTATCAGGCCATTCCCCTAACGGAGAAGGTGCCCGAAATCCCCGAGCAGCTGCAGCTTTATCTCGATCAGGCCGATGAGGTAGCGCGCCTGCTAGCTGAATTGCAGGAAGCCTATCAGGCAGCCCAGCTGGCCGTGGAGTTCTCACGCGGGGCAGCTTCCCGTCTGGTCACCCTCAGCGAGGCCCAGCGGCAGGCCCAGATCGCACGCTTGGGTGCCGCTCAAGAGGACCTCAACCGCGTTATCTTCATCGCTCTAGGTGTGGCGCTCGTTTTTGGTTTAGCGCTCGCTTTCTTCTTCGCCCGCGACCTGGCCCGTCGCACGCGCAGCCTGCTCGCTACGGCCCAGCAGCTGGAAGCAGGCAACCTGAGCGCACGGGCGCCGGTGCCCGGTGAGGATGAGCTTAGCCAGCTGGCACGCAGCTTCAACACTATGGCCGCTCAGCTGGAAGACCTGGTGAGCGGCCTGGAGCGGCGCGTCGCCGAGCGCACCCGCGACCTCTCCATCACGGCGGAGATCGGGCGTGCCGTGACCGAGCTGCGCAACCCCCGCGACCTCATGAGCGAGATTGTGGAGTTGATCCGCCAACGCTTTGGTTTCTACCATGCACAGGTCTTCCTGGTGGATGAGGAGGGCCTCAATGCCAATCTGGTGGCCAGCACAGGCCGCGCCGGCTTGGAACTGCTGGCCCGCCGTCACTTCCTGCCCGTGGGGTCGCAGTCAGTGATCGGGCAGGTGACAGCCCGCGGCGAACCGATGGTTGTCTCCGATGCGGACACCGACCCCATCCACCGCCGCAACGAGCTGCTGCCTGACACCCGTTCGGAGATGGCCCTGCCTATGCGCATCGGTGACCGCGTCATCGGAGCGCTGGACGTGCAGAGTGTGGCTCCCAACGCTTTTGACGAGGACACGGTAGCCGTCTTCCAGATCATGGCCGACCAGTTGGCCATCGCTCTGGAGAACGCCCGCCTCTACACGCAGCTTGCCCAAGCACAGGCCGAAGTAGAGGCCCTGCAGCGCCGTATGACGGCGGAAGCATGGGAGGTGTATCGCCAGGGGCGTGGTTTGAGCGGGCCGTTGGTCTATGCCCTGCGTGGCGACACCGTGGAGCCGCACCAGGAGGGCACTCCGCCGCCAGTGGTGGCCGAGGCCATGCGCACAGGGCGCATTGTGGCGCAGGACAGCGGCGATGGTGAGGTCAGCCTCGGCGTGCCCATCCGCGTGCGCGGCGAGGTGATCGGCGCCTTTGGCTTCAGCGGTGAGCACCTGCGCGACCTCACCGAGGACGACATGGTACTGGTGGAGGCCATCGTGGACCGTGTGGGGATGGCGTTGGAGAACCTGCGTCTGGTGGAGGAGACGGCACGGCGCGCCGAACATGAGCAGCTCCTCAACGAGATCACGGCCAAGATCGTCGGTTCAACAGACGTCAACCAGATTCTCCAGACGACCGTGCGCGAGTTGGGCCGCGTGCTGCGCGCCCCGCAGACCAGCGTTCGCCTGCGCCGCGAGGGGGTGGAGTAACGTATGATGAGCAGTCAGGCAGTACCCACACCACAACAAGGCCGCAAGGCGCGGCTGACCCTCGTCCTGGCGGTTGCTCTATTAGGGCTGGCCGTTCTGGCCACGCTCCTGCTGACGGTCGTCCCAGCGTTGACGGCCCTGAGCACGACGCAGGCCAGCCGCCTGGCCGAGATGGAAGCTGTAGCCGATGCTGCCGTTCTGACGCTGACCGATTGGGTCAACCAAAACGGTGCCCGTTTGCAAAACCTGGAGGCCAACGGTTTTGTGCATCCGCTGCTCACTGAATTGGCCACCGGCAGCGAGGCTGGCGTGCGAGCCGCCGAATATGCCGCCGCCCGTGAGGCCTTTATGGGCTACACGCAGGCGCTCAGCGGCCCCTTTGACCGCCTGCTGGTGCTGGATGCGCGAGGCGTTGTGCGCGGCAGTAGCGACCCGCGCTGGCTGAACCGCGACATGAGCACCGAGACATGGTTCACGGCCGCTTTAGGGAGCTCTGCCGCTGGGCAGGTCACCTTGCATGGCCCCCTGCGCGATCCCGTTGACGGGCAGCAGAGCCTCTATTTCTCGCTGGCGCTGCGCGATGAGAACGGCACGCCCATCGGCGTCCTGACGGGTCGCACCAACCTGCTGCCGCTGCAGCAGATGCTGGAAGCCTTGCCCCTTTGGGGCGCAACAGGCGATATGTATCTGGTGGGCACAGGCCAGCAATATGCCACCCTGCCGCGCCTCGGCACGGAGCAGGCAATCGCTACCGATGAGGTCGCTGGCGTTGCACTGGGGGGCATCAATGGTGCCGGCGTGTGGCGCGATTACCGCGGCAGGCAAGTGCTGGGTGCTTACCGCTGGGTGCCAGCGCTTAACATGGCCCTTATTGTCAAGCAGGATCGGGCCGAAGCATTGGCAGTGGCGCAAGCCACCCTGCGCATCCAGATCATTGTCGCCGCGCTGGTGATCCTCGCGGCGGTGGGGACAGCAGCGCTGCTTTCATGGCGGGTGGGGCGCGTACTGGAGGCGCTTGGCAACGCCGTCAGTGGTGTGGCGAGCGGCAATCTGGACCAGCCGCTGCCCACCTCGCAGCTAGCCGAAGTGGATCAGCTGAGCGGCGCCTTGGCCCATCTAAGGGACGAGCTGCGCCGCCTGCACGAGGAGCAGCAGCGCCTTTCCCAAAGCCATGCGCGCCACCTGGAGATCACCTCGCGCATGGGCCGCATGATCGTCACCGAAACCGACCTTGACCGTCTGCTCCAGCACACCATCAACCTCATCCGCGAGCAGTTGGGCTACTACCATGTGCAGGTCTTCCTGCTAGATGACCTGCGCCAGAACGCCGTGCTGCGCGCCAGCATGGGTGCCGCCGGACGCGAGATGCTGGCGCGGGGGCACAAGCTGCCCGTCGGATCGCGCTCCGTAGTGGGGCAAGCCACTGCACGCGGTCAATCGGTGCTGGCCTCCGATACGCGCCACGCTGAGTTCTGGCGGCCCAACCCCCTGCTGCCGGACACCCGCTCGGAGGTAGCCTGTCCGCTGCGTGTTGGCGATCAGGTCATCGGGGCGCTGGACGTGCAGGCCACCGAACCGGATGTGTTTGATGAGGCGACCATTGCCCTCTTGGAGAACGTGGCCGACCAGCTGGCAGTGGCCATCCAGAACGCCCAGCTTTTCCGCGAGAAGGAGGGCCTCCTGCAGGCCTCTGTGCAGCTGACGCAGATGCTCACCCGTGAGAGCTGGGAGGCCTTTCTGGCCCAACGCTCTACGGACGCCCTGGGCTACGCTTACGACCTCTCGCAAGTGCGGCCGGTGGGGGAAGGCGGCGCTGGTGATGGTGGGCTGAACATCCCCATCGCCCTGCGCGGATCGGTCATTGGCGAGCTGCGCACTGTGCTGGAGGAGGGGCGCACCCTCACCGAGCAAGAGAAACAGCTCGTGCAGCAGGTGCTGGAGCGTATGGCGCTGGCCATTGACAACGCCCGCCTTGTGGAGCAGACGCAGCGCTCGCTGATGCAGGCCAACCGCCTCTATCAGGCTATGCAGGCCATCGCGCTGGCGCAGTCCGTCTCTGCCGAGGAGGTGGCCGATGCAGTGGCAGGCGCTGCCTACCAGTTCAGTACCGCTGACCGCGTGGCCGTGCTCCTGTTGGAGCGGCCCGATCAGCAGGTGGGCGAGCGCTGGGTAAACGTAGCCTCGCTGTGGTTGCGCCAAGAGGGCGACCCCTTTGGCCAGACTGTGCCACGCCGCTTCCGCCTTGGCGAACATCTGCTCTTTGGCGACTTGGCCACGTTCATGCGCGAAGAGCTGGCAGTCCACGATGTGGCAGGTGCGGATCTGGACGAGGCGTTGCGTGGTCAACTGGAGCAGGCCGGTGTGAAGTCGCTCGTCCTCTGCCCCATCTACTCGCCACTGGCAGGCGGGCGGACACTGGGTTGGCTGGCCGTTCAGGGGACGCAGGCCCCCCACGTTTTCAGCGAGGACGACCTGCGCTACTTTGAGACGCTGGCCGACCAGACCGCCACGGCATTGGAGAGCCTGCGCCTGTTTGAGCAGACGCAGGCCCGTGCCCGCCGTCTGGCCGCCACCAACGAGGTCTCGCGGGCAGCTACTTCCGTTCTGGAGCTGGACACCCTGCTCTCGCTGGTGGTGAACCGCATCAGTGAGGCCTTCGGCTACTACCACGTGCAAATCTTCCTCACCGACCCCGCTGGGGAATGGGCCATCCTGCGCGCCAGCACCGGCGAAGTCGGGGCGGAGCTGTTGCGGCGTGGCCACCGGCTGGCGGTGGGATCGCGCTCGGTGATTGGGCAGGTAACGGCACGCGGTGAGCCGGTCATCGCCCGCGACACCGATGTGGACCCCATCCACCGCCGCAACGAGCTGCTGCCTAACACGCGCTCGGAGATGGCCATCCCCCTGCGCGCCGGTGACCGTATCATTGGGGCGCTGGATATTCAAAGCACCGAGCCGGAGGCCTTTGACGAGGAGGCGCAGGTCATCCTGCAATCCCTTGCTGACCAGATTGCGGTGGCGTTGGAGAACGCTCAGCTCTTTGCGGAGATTCAGGCCCGCGTGGCCGAGCTGACCACCATCAACCTCGTCTCGCAGACCATCTCGCGCGCCAACCTGATGGAAGAAGTGTACGACGTGGTCGCCGAGCAGCTCATGCAGCAGTTCGGGGCGCGCTTCGGCTTCGTCGGCGTGCTGGATGAGGAGGGGCTGATCCACCTGCCCGTCTTTATTGAGGATGGCGAACGGTTGCCGCCGCCCACGCCACAGCCCATCGGCGAAGGGTTGAGTGGACTTGTGGTGCGCACCAAGCAGGTGCTGGTGATCAACGAGAACGCCGAGGAGGAAGCCCGCCGCCTAGGGGCACGTGTGATCGGCACCATGCCCAAGAGCTTGCTCATCGTCCCCATGCTGCTGGGCGATGAGGTGGTGGGGGTGATCAGCATTCAGGACGCCGAGCGCGAGCACGCCTACAGCGAGGCACACGTCCGCCAGATGACCACGCTGGCGGCCTACATCGCGGTGAAGATCCGCAACGCCCAGCTGCTGGAGGAGGCACAGCGCCGCGCTGCGGAGCTGGGCTTCCTCTTTGACGTGACACGGGCAGCAGTCGCTACCACTGACTTGCAGGAGGCGCTCACCAGCGTCGCTGACATCCTGTTGCGCGAGATTGAGGGCGCCGAGGCAGCGGTGTTTTATCTGGCGGGCGCCGATGGCAACGCCTTTGAGGCGCAGGCCGCTGTGGGCTACGGGCGCGAGCTGGTGGCTCGTCGGGCTTGCGCTGTGCGCGGCGAGGGGCTGGTGGGCATGGCCGCCGAGCAACGCCGTGCCCTGCTCATCGGCGATGCACAGGGCGAGCCGTACCACTACAACGGCAGCAGCCGCACCCGCTCTGCATTGATCGTGCCGCTCAGCGCCGGCGAGGAGCTGCTCGGCCTGCTCACCGTGGAGAGCTCGCAGCCCCACGTCTTCGGCGAGAACGATATGCGCCTGTTGGAAGCTGCCGCCGGTACGCTCTCCGCCGTGATCCAGAACGCCCGCCTGCTGGAGCAGATCACGCAGGCCAACGAGCAGCTCCGCGAGCTGGACAAGCTGAAGAGCCAGTTCCTCGCCAACATGAGCCACGAGTTACGCACGCCGCTCAACTCCATCATCGGTTTCTCGCGGGTCATCCTGAAGGGCATTGACGGCCCGCTCACCGACCTGCAGGTGCAGGACTTGACCACCATCTACAACAGTGGCCAGCACCTGCTGGGGTTGATCAACAACATCCTTGACCTCTCCAAGATTGAAGCGGGCAAGATGGAGATCCAGCCCGAATACATTAGCCTATACGAAATCTTTGACTCGGTGATTGCCACCGGGCGCGGGCTGGTCAAGGATAAGCCCATCCGCATCATTGAGGACATCCCGTCTGACCTGCCCAAAGTGTATGGTGACCCTATGCGCGTGCGACAGGTGCTGCTCAATCTCGTCTCCAACGCGGCCAAGTTCACGCACGAGGGTAGCATTACTGTGCGAGCGAGGCACCTGCCTTACAACGCCGAGACGGGCGAGCCGCCGCGTGTGCAGATTGACGTCATAGACACCGGCATCGGCATCGCGCAAGAGCATCTGGATAAGCTCTTTGAACCGTTCAGTCAGGTGGACGGTTCCACCACGCGGCAGGCAGGCGGCACGGGGTTGGGCCTCACCATCTCCCGCGAGTTTGTGGAAATGCACGGTGGGCGCATCTGGGTAGAAAGTGAACTGGGCCGAGGTTCCACCTTCAGCTTCACCATCCCGCTGCACCCACCGGGCGCCGAGGCTTCCGAGGTGGTACTGACCTCCCACATGGAGGAGGGGCGCCCTGTGGTGCTGTGCGTGGATGACGAGCCGGGCGTGCTGGAGCTGTACGCCCGCTACCTTGAGAAAGAAGGCTACGCTGTAGTAGGCCTCAACAACGCCAACGACCTGCTTGAGCGCACCCGTGAGGTGCGGCCTGCCGCCATCGTGTTGGACATCAACCTGCCGGGCAAGACAGGTTGGGACGCCATCGGCGAGCTGAAACAGGCCGAGGACACGCGTCGCATCCCCATCGTCATCTGCAGCATTGACGACAGCCGTGAACGTGGTCTGCGCATGGGGGTGGCTGAGTATCTGGTCAAGCCCATCATTGACGAGGACCTTGTAGGGGCGCTGGCTCGTGTGATGCGCGGCGCTGCGGCCGGGTTGCGGGACGTGGTGATCATAGACCCTGACCAGCCTTTCGCTGCCGCGCTGGGGGCCGCGCTGGAGTCGCGCTACGGCTGCCGCGTGCGCACGCTCACCAGCGGCCTAGAGGCACTGGAGGCCATCAGCCGTGAACGCCCGGACGTGGTCTTCATGGAGCTGGAGCTGCCCGATATGGACGGCTATGGCCTGCTGGTGGCGATGCGCTCGCAGGAAACGCTGCGCGATCTGCCGGTGATCATCCTCACCGCGCACGAGCTGCCCGCCGAGCAGCTGGAACGCTTTGACGGACAGACAACGCGCTACCTGAACAAGCGCCTTACCGAGGGGACACGCCTGGCGGAGATTCTGCCAAGTATGTTAGAGGAAATGGGGCGCTGACTCCCACCTTGAGGTTGGCCTTTGGGGTGCGGGTTGCGCGATCTCCGCACCCCTTTTCGCTGAACCAACAAACCTTATGACGGATGAGAGCTTAATCTTATGAGCAACGTTGAGATTGAGATCACCTGCCCATCCTGTGGCTATTCCGAACCTTACACCCGCCCGCTGATCAACTGCCCCCACTGCGGAGGGGGCTATCTGGACGCCGCCTACCGCGTGCAGGGTGATCTGGGCTGGCCGGAGGCGGTGCGCTGCCGCCCCGAAACGATGTGGCGCTACCGCGAACTGCTGCCCATCCGCGATGACGCACACATTGTCAGCATGGGCGAGGGCGGCACGCCGCTTCTGCGCTCGGAGAATCTGGCCGCCATGCTGGGCCTCAAGCACCTTTATCTCAAAGACGAGCGCCAAGGGCCGACCGGCTCCTTCAAGGATCGGCAGGCCGCGCTGGCTATCTCTACCGTGCGCGAGCTGGGCCACTCCGAACTGGTGGTGGCCAGTACGGGCAACGTGGCCATCGCCTACGCCGCCTATGCTGCCCGTGCGGGCATCAAGCTTTGGGCCTTCACCCTCAGCAGCATCCCGCCGGAGAAGATGCGCGAGATCACCCTCTACGGCGCCGAGCTGATCAAGGTCACCGGCACCTATGATCAGGCCAAACAGGTGGCGGCGCGTTTTGCCGAGAGCAAGGGCCTGCCGCTGGATCGGGGCATCAAGAGCATCGCCGCCAAGGAGTCCATGAAGACCATCGCCTTTGAGATTGCCGAGCAGCTGGGGGCGATCTACGGCCCCGCGCCGGATGGCACCCCGTGGCGCACCCCCGATTGGTACATCCAAGCCGTCAGTGGTGGGCTGGGGCCGGTGGGCATCATGAAGGGCTTCCGTGAGCTGGAGCACTTCGGCCTCTCGCGGGGGGTGCCCAAACTGGCCAACGTGCAGTCCACAGGCTGCGATCCTATGGTGCGCGCCTTTGAGGCCGGCCTAGAAGAGGCGCCGCCATTCCTCAAGCCCAGCACGCGCATCGCCACCGTCGCCACGGATGTGCCGGGCATCGCCTACACCATCCTGCGCCGCGAAGTGCTGACGCACGGCGGGACGTTCATCTCCACCAGCGATGAGGAAGCCTATCGGGCGCTGAAGATGGTGGCCCAGCTGGAAGGCATCTCCTGCGAACCGGCGGCGGCGCTGGCTTTCGCCGGTCTCATCCGGCTGGTGCGCGAGCGGGTCATTGACCCCGAGGAGGTCGTTGTCGTCAACGTCAGCGGCCACACCTTCCCCGTGGAGAAGCACATCTTGGGCAGCGCATTGGGGCGCGATGTGGACGTGACCCCCGCCGCCCAGACAGAGATCCCCCATGAGGGGTTGCTGGCAGCCTTGGAGGCCGTTGACCGCCACATCATGCGTGTGGTGGTGATTGAGGACGACCCCGATGCCGCACGCCTGATGGCACGCATCCTCCAAGCGCACGGTGTGGCTGAGGTGTTGGAGGCCCCCGATGGGCTGGTCGGCATTCAGATGGTGCAGGAGGTGCTCCCCGATCTCATCGTGCTGGACCTGATGATGCCGCACATGGACGGCTTCGCCGTGTTGGACCGCCTGAAAGCCGACGAGCGCCTGCGCGACGTGCCGGTGGTGGTGGTCACGGCCAAAGACCTCACCGCCGAGGAGCGCCGCCGCTTGGGAGGGCAGGTGCAGAGCCTGCTACAAAAAGGCTCGTTGATAGACGATCGGGTGCTGCAGGCGCTTATTGATGAGAAGCTAGGCTGAGAGGGGCGACGGGCACAAACGGAAAGGGCAGGACCCCGTGAGCCAACCCAACCACCGCAATGTGGGGATGGCCGCTGCGCTACTGACGCCGGTCTTCATGGGCCTCACGCCCATCTTCGGCAAGCTGGCGCTGCGTTCCGGCATGGACGCCTACACGCTCTCGGCGTTTCGTGTGTGCCTCGCAGCGTTGCTGCTCTGGGGGGTGTATGCCCTCTTCCTGCGCCGCTACACCTACATCTTTCCGGCGGGCCTTATCGGCACGGCGGTGGTGGGTGTGGTCAACGGTCTGGGGTCAGTGTTGTACTACAACGGCCTGCTCCTGCTGGACAATGCCTCGCTGGTGCAGCTGCTCACCATGACTTACGCCATCTTTGCCATGCTGCTGACGCGCATCTACGGTCAGCACGTCTCGCCGTTGAGCATCCTGCGCGCGGTGCTGGCACTGGGCGCCATCTACTTCCTCTCGGCAGGATCGACCTCGGTGGGACGGGTGCATTGGCTGGGCGTGGGGCTGGTGATCGGGGGGGCTTTCCTGTATGCGCTGCACATCGTCCTCAGCCAGCGTGTGATGTTTGAGATGCCTGCCCCTACCATGACCCTCTATGCGCTCACCTTCATGGGGGTGACGGTGCTGGCAGTGCGGCTGATCGCAGGTGGGGTTGCCCCTTTGGGTTGGACGCCCACGCAAACGCAAGGATGGTGGTTCATCGGCGGGTTGACGGTGGTCACGGCCCTCTCACGGGTGACGCTCTTTGCGGGCGTGCGCAACCTCGGCCCCCTGCAGACGGTGCTGCTCAACATGGCAGAGACTGGTGTGACGCTGCTGGCGGCTTTCATCTGGCTGGGCGAGCGCATGATGCCCATTCAGTGGGTGGGGGTGGCGTTGTTGGTGGTCAGCGTGGGGCTTTCGCGCTGGGACGTGGCGGTGACCGATGTGGTCTACCGCCCGCTTCCACAGCCCAGCCCCCTTGGCGGGCTGCCGCGACCGGACGCCCATCCTGCTGTCAATGCCTTCAATGCGGCGTGGCGGCTCTTCCAGCGCGATCCGCGTCCCTCGCAGCCACATCACCGCGAAGGTCCCTCCTCGTAGCGCTGAGGTGGTGCGTCGGGAGTGCTCCCTGTTCAAAAGGTGGCCTGCTTTTTTTGACGAGCGGCCTGCCATGTGGTAGATTCTTGTCGGCTTAAGGGGGCGTAGTGTAGCGGTTAACACGCCGGCCTGTCAAGCCGGAGATCGCGGGTTCGAATCCCGTCGCTCCCGTAGTTGCTGCTAACGCACATGAGGGCATACACAGCCCCTATCAAGCAGAGCGGGCCAGGCAAGATCCCCCTGTGTGTTTAGCCAGGCTGCTGAGAGTCTCACTCTCAGCAGCCTCTTTTTTCAAGCCAAGGGTAGCACGCAGAGCGGCTTGCCCTTCTTGATCTGCTTAAGTACACTGACGAAGGCAGCCGTGATTGTCCTACGCCCCACGCCACGCTCTGGCCATTGCCTTGGCCCTGAAGTCCTACAAAAGGCATTTGACATTTCCGCGCTTTCTGCTATAAATCCATACACCGATTTTCCCAAGGCGCCCGCTTCAGGATAGTTTTGGCGCACCTGCCGCGAATACTCCGCCCAGCGTAGATATGTGCAGAGCGCGTTTGGTTTAGCAACCTGCCAGGCATTGCAGGTGTTTGATCTACACCGGTAGGGCTGTCAACCTGACAGCGTTGCGCGTGAAGCCCGCGAGGATACCCTGATACCCGATCCGCTCGCCTTTGATCGTCATAGAGGATGGAGATAAGGGAGCTCCCACCATGAGCGATGAGCACCCTATACCTACCGTCCGTCTTGGCCGCAACGGCCCCACCGTGAGCGCCCTCGGCATCGGCACATGGGCCTGGGGCGACCGCATGTTGTGGGGTTATGGCCGTGGCTATGGGGATGCCGACCTGCGCGCCGCTTTTGAGGTCAGCCTGCGCGCTGGTATCACTTTCTTTGACACAGCCGAGGTATACGGCATGGGGCGCTCGGAGCGCCTGCTGGGGGAGTTTATCCGCTCGGCGCAAGTCCCCGTCGCCGTGACGACCAAGTTCTTCCCCTTCCCCTGGCGCTTCGGGCGTCAGGCGGTGGTGCGTGCGCTGCGCCGCAGCCTTCAGCGGCTGGGATTGCCGCAGGTGGACCTTTACCTGATCCATTGGCCTACGCCGCTAGTGCCTGTAGAGGTGCTGGCGCAGGGCCTCGGCGATGCGCTGGAAGCAGGACTGACGAAGGCGGTGGGCGTCTCCAACTTCAGCGTTCAACAGATGCAGCGCGCCCAAACCGTGTTGGCGGCGCGCGGCATGACCTTGGCCGCCAATCAGGTGGAGTACAGCCTGCTGGTGCGCAAAGCGGAGCGCAACGGTCTGTTTGATCTGTGCCGTGAACTGGGTGCTACGCTCATCGCCTATAGCCCGCTGGGCATGGGGCTGCTTTCCGGCAAATACACGCCGGATAACCCGCCGCCCGGCGTGCGCGGGCGCCGCTACAGCCGCGATTTGCTTGCCAAGATACAGCCGCTGATCGCACTCCTGCGCGAGATCGGTGCGGCACACGGCGGCAAGACTCCCGCGCAGGTAGCGCTCAACTGGGTCATCGCCAAAGGGGCCTTGCCCATCCCGGGAGCCAAGAATGCCCGTCAGGCCGAGGAGAACGCAGGGGCTATCGGTTGGTTGTTGGATCGTGATGAGGTTGCCGCGTTGGACGCGGCCAGCCAAAACCTGTGAGGTTCTTCACCCTTTACCCTTTTATCCTTTACTTTGAGAGACAGCACAAGGGCCACTATGAAAGAACTGAATATAGCCGAGCTAGAAGCGATGACGCTGACAGAACTGCGCGATCTGGCGCGTGAGGTTGGCATTGCAGGGTACAGCCGCCTTAAGAAGCAGGACCTCATCGTGGCGCTGCTACGCCACAAAGCCGAACAACAGGGATTTGAGCTGCGCGGCGGCGTGCTGGAGATCATAGATGAGGGGATCGGTTTCCTGCGCTCGCACAACTACCTGCCCGGCCCCGATGACATCTACGTCAGCCAGACGCAGATCAAGCGCTTTGGCCTGCGCACCGGCGACATGGTGATCGGGCAGGTACGCCCGCCCAAAGAGAACGAGAAGTACTACGGCCTGCTGCGCGTGGAGTCGGTCAACGGCCTGGACCCCGAGCTGGCCAAGTACCGCCCTAACTTTGAGCAGCTCACCCCCATCTTCCCCGACAAACGCTTTGATCTGGAGACCAACCCGCGCATCCTCTCCACGCGCCTGCTCAACCTCATTGCGCCTATCGGGCGCGGCCAGCGCGGCCTTATCGTCTCGCCGCCCAAGGCCGGCAAGACCACCGTGCTGAAAGAGATCGCCAACGCCATCAGCCACAACTATCCGGAGGTGCACCTCATGGTGCTGCTCATCGGCGAGCGGCCTGAGGAAGTGACCGACATGGATCGCTCCGTGGAGGCGGAGGTGATCGCCTCTACCTTTGATGAGACGTGGACCAATCAGGTGCGCGTCAGCGAGATGGCATTGGAGCGTGCCAAGCGGCTGGTGGAAAGCGGCAAGGATGTGGTGATCCTGATGGATAGCATCACGCGGCTGGCGCGCGCTTACAACCTCGTGGTGCCGCCCAGCGGGCGCACGCTCTCCGGCGGCCTGGACCCCAGCGCCCTCTATCCGCCCAAGCGCTTCTTTGGGGCGGCACGCAACATTGAGGAAGGCGGCTCGCTCACCATCATCGCCACGTGTTTGGTGGACACCGGCTCACGCATGGACGACGTGATTTACGAGGAGTTCAAGGGCACGGGCAACATGGAGCTGCACCTCTCGCGCAAGCTACAAGAGCGGCGTATCTTCCCCGCCTTTGATATTGAGCGCTCCAGCACACGCCGCGAGGAACTGCTGCTCGGCCCTGACATCCTGCAGCGCGTGTGGCTGCTGCGCCGCATGTTGGCCCAAATGACTGCCCCGCCGCCCAACGGTGCCGGTATGGACCCCGCCGCGGCTACCGAGGCCATGCTGGATCAGTTCCGCCGCACCGAGACCAACGCCGAGTTCTTGGAAATGCTGACGCAGCAATCCTTCTGATGCTCGGCTGCGGCCTGCCACACCACCCTGTCGAGCAGTCCCCTCGCTGACCATGCGCACCCCCGAGGTTGCGTTATAATCAAACGTGCCAACAGTGACCGATCGGCACGAAGGGATGGCTATGCCTGACGACAACCCAGAGGAGCGCATCGTCTCCGGCAGGAAGCAAGCGGATGAGATCGTCAACATTGATGCAGCACTGCGCCCGCGCACTCTGGACGATATTTACGGGCAGGATGCACTGGTGGAGCGCTTGCGCATCCTCATTGAGGCGGCCAAAGCGCGAGGGGAGTGCCTGGATCACATCCTTTTCTATGGGCCGCCCGGGCTGGGCAAGACCTCCCTTAGCCATGTGATGGCCCATGAGATGGGCGTCAACATCCGCGTCACCTCCGGCCCAGCCATTGAGCGCGCCGGCGACCTGGCTGCCATCCTCACCAACTTGCGGCGGGGCGACATCCTCTTCATTGATGAGGTGCACCGCCTCGGGCGGGCGGTGGAGGAAGTGCTCTACCCGGCCATGGAGGACTTCGCGCTGGATATCGTGATCGGCAAAGGGCCAAGCGCGCGCAGCATCCGCCTTAAGTTACCGCGCTTCACGGTGATCGGCGCCACAACACGCCTGGCGCTCATGACGGCGCCGCTGCGGGCGCGTTTTGGCGCTATCTTCCGCCTGGACTTCTACAGCGAAGAGGCCCTGCGGCACATCATTGAGCGGGCAGCAGGGCTGCTGCAGGTCCCCATTGAGCCGGAAGGCGTGCGCGAGATCGCCAAGCGCTCACGGGGGACGCCGCGTGTGGCGTTGCGCCTGCTGCGCCGCGTGCGCGACTATGCACAGGTGCGTGCCGACGGTGTGATCAGCGGGCCAGTGGCGCAAGAAGCGCTGAACCTGATGGAGATTGACGAGCTGGGGCTGGATGACATTGACCGGCGCGTGCTACACACCATCATTGACAAGTTCGGCGGGGGGCCAGTGGGGTTGGAGACCATTGCTGCAGCGATCAGCGAGGAAGCTGATACCATCATGGACGTGTATGAGCCGTACCTCCTGCAGCTGGGCTTCATTGAGCGCACTGCGCGTGGGCGTGTGGCCACCGCCCGCGCCTATCAGCACCTTGGCTATGAGGACAACCGCGCCGGACAGCCGCGCCTGTTTTGAGGTCTGACTTAGTATCATCCCTACTCTGATAGGACATGTTGCAGTTAGACTCGCTTGCTAAGTGGTTGATCATCTTCGGGCTGGGCATTGCTGCTTTCGGCGCGCTGCTCTTTCTGCTGGGGCGCATCCCCTTGCTGGATCAGCTGGGCAGGCTGCCCGGCGACATCCGCTGGCAGAGTGCCGACGGACGCATCACGTGTGTGGTGCCTATCGTCAGCTCCATCCTGCTCAGCCTGATCCTGACGGTGGTGCTCAACCTCGTTGTGCGGCTGCTCAACCGTTGATCGACGATGAAGACCAGCGACTTTGACTACTTCCTGCCGCCGGAGCAGATCGCTCAGACGCCCATAGAACCCCGCGATGCAGCACGGCTGATGGTGCTCAACCGCGCCGATGGGAGCATCGCCCACCGCCGCTTCCGCGACATTGTGGAATACATCAGGGCGGGCGATGTGCTGGTCTTCAATCAGACGCGCGTCATTCCGGCGCGGCTGCGCGGGCGCAAGGTCCCCAGTGGGGGGCAGGTGGAATTCCTGTTGCTGCAGCGCGAGGACGAACGCACGTGGCGCGGGTTGATCGGCGGCAAGCGCGTTGGCGTGGGGACGCGCCTGGCCTTCAGTGGGGCAGGCGGCCTGACAGTTGAGGGAACGGTGATCGCCATGGGAGAGCGCGCCGAGCGCGTGGTGCAGTTTGACGTGCCTCTCTCGCCGCTCTTGGAGGCGCTAGGCGAGGTGCCCTTGCCGCCTTACATTCATCAGCCCCTGCGTAACCCCGAACGCTACCAGACGGTTTACGCCCGCGTGCCGGGTTCCGCTGCTGCGCCGACTGCCGGGCTGCACTTCACGCCGGAACTGCTGGCCGCGCTGCGCGAGAAGGGCGTGCACATGGCCTACTGCACGCTGCACATCGGGCTGGATACTTTTCAGCCCGTGACCGAGGAGCGCGTGGAGGAGCACAAGATGCACACCGAGCGCGCCACGCTCAGCGCCGAGGATGCGCGTCTGATCAACGAGGTCAAGCTGGAGGGTGGGCGCATCATCGCCGTAGGGACGACCAGCGTGCGCACGTTGGAGACGGCGGCTCTGCGCAGCGCCGGCATCCGCGACCCCTACGCCGAGGAAGGGGCAGCCTGCCCCTGGCGCCCGGTGATAGCCATTGACGAACCGACTGACCTCTTCATCCGCCCCGGCTACCGTTTCCGGGCGGTGGATGCGCTCATCACCAACTTCCACCTGCCGCGCTCCACCCTGCTGATGCTGGTGAGCGCCTTCGCGGGGCGCGAGACCATCCTGCACGCCTATCGTGTGGCGCAACAGGAAGGTTACCGTTTTTACTCCTTTGGGGATGCAATGCTGATCCTATGAGTGTGCCAGACCTCGTCTTACGTTTAGTGCGCATGGAGGATGTCCCCGCTCTGAAGCATATCTGCTGGCCGGAAATGCCGCTGGAGGCCGTGCGCGCCAAAGTGGCAAATATCATCGCGCGCTGCGAGCGCGGGCTGGCCTGGGGACTGGTAGCCCTCACTGAGGAGCATGCGGTGGGCTACGGGCAGCTGATGCGCTGGGGGCGGCGCGGGGAGATCAGCGATCTGGTGGTGGGCGAGGCGTGGCGCGGGCAGGGCATTGGCACAGCGATTGTGCAACGGCTGCTGGAGATCGCCCGCGAGCAGGGGATGGGCGAGGTGGAGATCGGCGCGGCGAGCTCCAACCCGCGCGCGGCGGCACTCTATCAGCGCTTGGGATTTGAGGAGAAGCGGCGCCTGCTGCTGGAGCTGGGCAACGGGTTGGAGCTGGTGATCTTCTTCGTCATGCGGCTCAAAGGGGCGACGTGCGGTTAGGGTAAAGGGGCGCTTCTCCTCACAAGGGTTCACCCGCGCGGCGGGGCGGAAGGGCGTCACGTGTTGGATAGCGTACTAGAGACATCAGGGTTGTCCACCCAAGAAGTTAACCAGCAACTGGGTATACTCCTGCGGATGATTGAGGTAAGGAAAATGGCCTGCAGACGGGAAGGTGTAAACTGCCGCAGTCGGATAGGTGGCCTTCAATTGTTCCCGTAATGTCAATTCCACCAATGGATCATTGTCCGATTCGATGATCATTATGGGGATGGTGGGCGTGGGCGCGGCGAACTTCTCAATGACACAGTAGTAGCGCCCAACCAGTTGCGCTTTACTCATCCGTCCATAGCCGATCTCGTTTAAGAAAGCTAGGGTCAACTCATCATAGCCAGAAGTGGGATAAATTATCCGCTGGAAGTTACCCCGAAACACGGATAGCACCAACCACTCAGGCAAATAGGGAAGGATTGTGCCCAAGGTGCGATTCTTTTCAGCGATTAGGTCATTTGGCGGGAAGGTATTTGATAAGACCGCGCGGCGAATTCTCTCGGGGTGCTGTGCTATAAGATATTGAGTGAAATATCCGCCCAGTGACGTGCCAACGACATTGAACTCCTGTACCCCTTCCTTTTCAAGGATAGCCAAAACGCCTTTTTCTAATTCTGCCAGACTTCGTACCGGCGGATAGGTAACAGATATGAGGCGATAATTTCCCTTGAGAGCCTCTATTTGTTGCCACCAAATGTCATAAGCGCCGGTCATGCCATGCAGGAAGAGAATCGTCTCCGGACCTTGCCCGACAGCGATATATTCCCAGTTTGCTCCATCCACCTGAAGGGATTGTGGCGGATTCGCTTGGCGGAAAGATTGGAGCGAGCTGAAGACAGCAGGATCAACATCGGAATACAATTGTTCTAAGGGAACGTTAGGGACGGGCCAGAGATAAAAAACACTCAGCCCTACGACTATGATGATGAGCAGGGCAGGAATCCACCAGAGTTTTGAACGCATATCGCACTCTCCTTTGGGCGTGCTGTCTAATGACTGGTGCTTTACCCGAACTGCGCAGCGAGTCAACTAAGAGTGTGAGTTAGCCCGCTTCTCGCTTTTTACGTTCCACTATCTTTCGCAAATCCTCAACAGGGAGGGGGGTTTTACCGTTATGATATAAACCAGGTACTCATCCGGCACGATGCGCTGGCCCGCAGCAGTGGCGTTGAAGTCTACCATGTCAATCACGCCTTGCAGGCGCGGGTTCTCACGCGCTACCTGGCGCACTACGTCCGTCAGATATTGGCCCAGGTCGGCCACGGCGTGGGTGCGGATCACCTCCCAGCGCGCTGAACGGGGCAGATAAAAGCGCACCAGTTTGTGATCTTGATCCACCAGGCGCGAAGCAGCAGGACCCAAGTCCGCTCTCAGGTGCTCAACTTCATCGTCAAACACGTCCGAGAGCCGCTTAAGAAAGACCAGCGGCAGGATATAGTCCTTGAACTTAGCGGCATCCACCGGCCCGCGGATAGCACATGCTGCATCCCAGAGCCAGGTTTCCAGAGATCTCAGATCCATGCGTCTCTCTCCCCTCGGTTCAGTGAGGCCCCCCTTGGCAGATCTCCCGCACCTCGTAAACCATATCCTCTTTCTCCAAAAGCGGGGGCATCGCGGAGAGGCTATTTGC
>FWWL01000456.1_pt1 | contig 112485 bp, 105 predicted proteins | sample 2228331 | NCBI WGS metagenome assembly FWWL01 (sample SAMEA103939775, study PRJEB20133) | metagenome | reverse complement strand
GGCGCCGGGCGCGGCCGGGCCGGGCGCGGCGCCGGCTTGGCGGGTTCGTTGGAAAGGCCGAGGCGGGCGCGGATCGAGGCCGCGCGGGCCTCCGTCAGGCGCGCGCCACAGAAGCCGTACTGACCCTCGCGCTGATAGGAGCGGCAGACCAGCTCGCGCTCGGCTGAGAAACCGGCCTGCTCGCGCGCGATCGCGCGCTGCTCGACCGCATCGGCACGGGCGGTCAGCACACGATAGCCCTCGCGCACCGCACGCTCGGCCGTGCCTCGGGCTGCCTCGATCTCCTTGGCGCGGGCAGCGAGCGTGCGCGCATCCGGCCCCCAGAGGCCGCGCGGATCGATGCGGCAGGCGGCGGCCTCGACGACGCATGGCTGGGTCGGCTCGACGACGAGGACAGCGCCGTCCAGCACGTCGAAGACGATCGGACAGACCGACGCCTCGAGCCGGTAGCGCGGCACGCCAGCGGGCCGGCCGAGGGCGGTCACCGGCACCGGGGTCTCGCCGAAGGACACCGCGCAGGGCTCGACCAGATTGCCGGACTGGAAGCCGTCCGCCGTCAGCTTGAGACCGTAGCCCGCGCCCGACTTCTCGAAGACCGCTTCACCCGCCCCGCCATTGTGGCGCAGCACGCGACCGAGGATGGCGTCTTCGCCAGCCACCTTGATCGGCGGCATGGAAGGCGGACGCGGCGCGGCCGGCGCGCTGGAGGGGGGCGCGGCCTGCTGCGTGCCGGGTGCATTGAAGGGCTGCGCTCCGGGCAGTTGCATCGGCTGCGCCAGAGCGGCCTGCATCGCGCCGGCAATGACCAGCGGGGCGAGGCAGAGGGCGGCATATGGCAGTCGGATCACGAAAAGCCCGCTGGATGAGGGATTCGACCCGTTTTGCATGAAATGCCACGCCGGCCGACGCAAGGGCACCGGCGCAACACTCGGCGGCAATGAACGCCGTCAACCCTGTCGCCGAAAAGGGCGGCGGGGGTGATTCTTAATCGGCTCGCCTGTCTTGCAAGGGCGGGAACCCCCTCCCTATATACGCCGCCAAGGGGCGGTTTCACGACCGTCTGACGTGGAATGCCGGTTCGTTCGCCGCAACAGGTGGGGGCGCACCGGTCCATGGGCCGGGAGGTGGCGATGTCCGTCGCAACCCGGCGATCTGCTCCGTTCAAAAGGGATCCCATCCATGGGTAAAGTCATCGGTATCGACCTCGGCACGACCAATTCCTGCGTCGCGGTCATGGAAGGCACGACGCCTAAGGTCATCGAGAATTCGGAAGGTGCCCGCACCACGCCGTCGATCGTCGCGATCACGGATGATGGCGAGCGTCTCGTCGGCCAGCCGGCCAAGCGCCAGGCCGTCACCAATCCGGAACGCACCTTCTTCGCCATCAAGCGTCTCATCGGGCGCACCTTCGACGACCCGATGACGCAGAAGGATCTGAAGCTGGTTCCCTACAAGATCAAGAAGGCCTCCTCGGGCGACGCTTGGGTCGAGGCCGACGGCAACGATTATTCGCCGTCCCAGATCTCGGCCTTCACGCTCACCAAGATGAAGGAGACGGCGGAAGCCTATCTCGGCTCGCCCGTCACCCAGGCCGTCATCACCGTTCCCGCCTATTTCAACGACGCCCAGCGCCAGGCGACGAAGGATGCCGGCCGCATCGCCGGCCTCGAGGTGCTGCGCATCATCAACGAGCCGACGGCGGCCGCGCTCGCCTATGGCCTCGACAAGAAGCAGGCCGGCACGATCGCGGTCTATGACCTCGGCGGCGGCACCTTCGACGTCTCGATCCTCGAGATCGGCGACGGCGTCTTCGAGGTGAAGTCGACCAATGGCGACACCTTCCTCGGCGGCGAGGACTTCGACATGCGCCTGGTCGAGTATCTGGCGGACGAGTTCAAGCGCGAGCAGGGCATCGACCTGAAGAAGGACAAACTCGCCCTGCAGCGCCTGAAGGAGGCCGCGGAGAAGGCCAAGATCGAGCTGTCGAGCGCGGCCCAGACCGAGATCAACCTGCCCTACATCACGGCGGATGCCTCGGGCCCGAAGCACCTCGCCATCAAGCTCTCGCGCGCCAAGTTCGAGAGCCTGGTCGACGATCTCGTCCAGCGCACGATCGAGCCCTGCAAGAAGGCGCTCAAGGATGCCGGCCTCTCGGCCGGGCAGATCGACGAGGTCGTCCTCGTCGGCGGCATGACCCGCATGCCGAAGGTCCAGGAGGTCGTGAAGCAGTTCTTCGGCAAGGAGCCGCACAAGGGCGTCAACCCCGACGAGGTCGTCGCCATCGGCGCCGCGATCCAGGCCGGCGTGCTGCAGGGCGACGTCAAGGACGTGCTGCTGCTCGACGTGACCCCGCTCTCGCTCGGCATCGAGACGCTGGGCGGCGTGTTCACGCGTCTCATTGACCGCAACACCACGATCCCGACCAAGAAGAGCCAGGTCTTCTCCACCGCCGAGGACAACCAGCAGGCGGTGACGATCCGGGTCTTCCAGGGCGAGCGCGAGATGGCGGCCGACAACAAGCTGCTCGGCCAGTTCGACCTGATGGGGATCCCGCCCTCCCCGCGCGGCATGCCGCAGATCGAGGTGACCTTCGACATCGACGCCAACGGCATCGTCTCGGTCACCGCGAAGGACAAGGCCACCAACAAGGAGCAGCAGATCCGGATCCAGGCGTCCGGTGGGCTCTCCGAGGCCGACATCCAGAAGATGGTCAAGGACGCCGAGGCCAACGCGACCGAGGACAAGAAGCGTCGCGAGCTGGTCGAGGCGAAGAACCAGGGCGAGAGCCTGGTGCATTCGACCGAGAAGTCGCTGAAGGAGTATGGCGAGAAGGTTTCCGCCGCCGACAAGACGGCGATCGAGACCGCGCTCGACGCGCTCAAGGCGGCGCTGGCCGAGGACAATGCCGAGACGATCACGGCCCGCACCACCGATCTGATGCAGGCCTCGATGAAGCTCGGCGAGGCGATGTATGCCGCCAGCCAGGCCGAAGGCGCAGGCGAGGGTGAGCCTGCGGCCGCCGACGCCAAGAAGGAGGACGACGTCATCGACGCCGACTTCAAGGACGTCAGCGACGACAAGGGTGACAAGAAGAAGAGCGCCTGAGCGTTCTTCCTTCTCGACGACGACGTCATGGCCGGGCTTGACCCGGCCATCGCGTTACGGGATGGCGTCGTGACGCAACATTCTCGTCCATGTCAGGAGCGCCGCCGGCCAGAAGCCAGCGGCGCCGTCTGCAGGGGCGAAGGGGCCGCTGTTTGATGTCCAAGCGCGACTACTATGAAATCCTCGGCGTCTCGAAGGCCGCCAGCGAGGCGGAGCTGAAGAGCGCCTTCCGCAAGCTGGCGATGCAGTGCCATCCCGACCGGCACCCCGGAGACGCGGCGGCCGAGGCCAAGTTCAAGGAGCTGAACGAGGCCTATCAGGTCCTGTCCGACAGCCAGAAGCGCGGTGCCTATGACCGCTACGGCCACCAGGCCTTCGAGCAGGGTGGCGGGGGCGGCGGCAACCCAGACTTTTCCGACTTCATGTCGGACATCTTCGATTCCTTCTTCGGCGATGCGCGACGCGGCGGGCCGCGCGGCGCCAATGGCCGCGAGCGCGGCGCGGATCTGCGCTACAACCTCGAGATCGGGCTGGAAGACGCCTTCGCCGGCAAGAACGCCTCGATCCGCGTTCCGACCTCGATCGCCTGCGAGGTCTGCTCGGGGACGGGCGCCAAGCCCGGCTCGAAGTCGCGGCAATGCCCGACCTGCGGCGGCCACGGCAAGGTACGCGCCAATCAGGGCTTCTTCTCGGTCGAGCGCACCTGCCCGACCTGCTCGGGGCGCGGCGAGATCATCGACGACCCCTGCAAGAACTGTCATGGCGCCGGCCGCGTCACGCGCGAGCGCACGCTGTCGGTCAACATCCCGGCGGGCGTCGAGGACGGCACGCGCATCCGCCTCGCCGGCGAGGGCGAGGCCGGCCTGCGCGGCGGACCGGCAGGCGACCTCTACATCTTCCTGTCGATCCAGCCGCACGCGATCTTCCAGCGCGACGGGGCGGATCTGTTCTGCCGCGTCCCGATCGGACTGGTGCAGGCGGCGCTCGGCGGCGAGATCGAGGTGCCGACGCTGACCGGCGAGCAGGCGCGGGTGAAGATCCCCGAAGGCACGCAGACCGGCAAGCAGTTCCGGCTCAAGGGCAAGGGCATGAGCGTGCTGCGCTCGCGCGAGGTCGGCGACCTCTACATCCAGGTCGTGGTCGAGACGCCGCAGAAGCTCACTGCCCGCCAGCGCGAACTGCTGCAGGAGTTCGAGCGCGAGAGTTCGGGCGCCACCCATCCCGAGGCCGCCGGCTTCTTCGGCCGGGTCAAGGACTTCCTCGGCGGCATCGGCGGGACCGCCTGAGACGCATAGCGGTCGGCAAAAACCGTCGGCTTCAACCCAAAGCAAAACGGGCCGCCTTTCGGCGGCCCGTTCTCGGTCAGGCTCTGATCGCGATCAGGCCTTGTCGACCACTTTCTTGACGGCGTCCTTGCCCTTGCCGAGCGCCTGCTGGGCCTCGCCCTTGCGCTCCTGAGCAAAGCCCTCGGCCTCCAGCTCGGGCTTGTCCAGCGCCTTGCCGGCGGCCTGCTTGACGTTGCCGGCGGCTTCGTTGGCCATGCCCTTGATCTTGTCCATGGTGCTGCCCATCGTCTTGATCCTTCTGTTGAATTTCGTGCCGCCCCCGCGGCGTCGCTTCAACAACCGGCGACCCTGCGGAAGGTTCCGGAGGAAATTCGCAGGCTTTCAGGGTTCAATGGCACGTCGCGCCGCGGCCATCGCCCGCAAGGCTGCGGCCGTCTCTGCATCGGCCGGGAAGAAGGTTTCGAGCGCCAGTTCGGACAGGGTGATGTCGACCGGCGTGCCGAAGACGGTCGTGGTCGAGATGAAGGACAGGATTGTCTCGCCGACGCGCAGCCGCAGCGGTACCGCGATCGCCGCCTCATCCGCTGACGGCCCATCGGACTGCGTGGTGGGCAGCGCGGGATAGCCGAGCAGTTCGGCCAGCAGATCCACGAGAACGGGATCGGCCGCGATCCGGACCTGCTGGCGGAGCCGCGCTACGAGATGCCCGCGCCATTCGGCCCCGTTCAGGATCGCCGGAGCCAGTCCACCCGGATGCAGCGCGAGCCGCAGGACATTGACGGGCGGACGCAGCAGATCGGCGTCCTGCACCAGCGCCAGCAGCGGGCCGACCGCCGCATTGGCGGAGAGCAGCGTCCAGTGCCGGTCCACAGCGAGCGCGGGACAGGGATCGTGTCCCGCCAGGATGAGATCGATGGCGGATTTCGCGGCCTGCAATGCCGGATCCTCCAGCGTCCGCTCCAGATAGACCGGCGCGTAGCCCGCCGCGAGCAGCAGCGCGTTGCGCTCGCGCAGGGGCACGCCGAGATGCTCCGCCAGCAGCAGGACCATGTCGCGGCTTGGCTGGGAGCGGCCGCTCTCCACGAAGGAGAGGTGCTTCTGCGAGATCTCCGCCTCGAGGGCGAGGTCGAGCTGGCTGAGACGGCGCTGCTGACGCCAGTCACGGATCAGGGGGCCGATGGCTGCAATGCGGTGGCTGTTCATCGGGGCACGCTACCCAGCCTCCGGCGCCGTTCCAATTACCTCGCGCTTAATCGACCGCCTAACTTGCGCCCGTCACCCTGTCTCCATCCAAGCCGAGGTGCCCTCGCGGCGCCTCTCAACAGGGAGACCCCGATGACGATGATCCAATCCTCGCCGCTGCTGCGCGGCGCTCTCGCGCTCGATGCCGCCGCGTGCGCCAGCATGGGCTTGCTGCTGAGCTTCGCAGCCACGGCGCTGTCCCATCCGTTTGGCCTGCCGGAGCCGCTGCTGCGAGGCGTCGGCCTCCTGCTGCTGCCCTGCGCGGCGCTGCTGGGCTGGCTCTCCCGCCGGCCGGAGTTGCCCCGACTGGCGGTTCTTGCCGTGATCGGCCTCAATCTGATCTGGATCGCCGACAGCCTGCTGCTGCTGGCCAGCGGATGGTTCGCACCGACCGGCCTCGGCGTCGCCTTTTTGTTGGCCCAGGCCGCCGCCGTGCTCGCTGTGACCATGGCCGAGGCCGTTGGCCTCGGCCGGTCGGTCCCGCAAGGGAAGCCGGCCTGAGGGGGATCATCCTCCACAAAAAAATGCCCCGGATGCGCGTCGCATCCGGGGCAGGCGCCTGGCGAGATGAGAGCCAGGTGGGAGGAACGGGATTTACCAGCCGGCGAGCACGTTGCCCTTGAAGCGCTCGGCGACGAAGGCCTTGATCTCCGGCGACTGATAGGTCTCGACCAGCGTCTTGACCCAGGGCTTGTCCTTGTCGGCGGCGCGGACCGCGATCAGGTTGACATAGGGCCCCTTGGGGTCCTCGCGCAGGATCGCCGAGGTCGGCTCGATCTTGGCGTCGACGGCGTAATTGGTGTTGATCGCAGCGGCCGCGACATCGGCCAGCGTGCGCGGGGTCTGCGCGGCCTCGACCTCGATGATCTTCAGCTTCTTCGGGTTGGCGACGATGTCGGCCGGGCTGGGCTTGAAGCCGACGCCATCCTTCAGCCTGATCACGCCCTTGTCCTGCAGCAGCAGCAACGAGCGGCCGCCATTGGTCGGATCGTTCTGGATGGCGATGGTGGCGCCGTCCGGCACCTCGGCCCAGCTCTTGTACTTCGACGAATAGATGCCGAGCGGGAAGTTCACGGTGAGGCCGACGCTGACGATCTTGAAGCCGCGGTCCTTCACCTGGTTGTCGAGATAGGGCTGATTCTGGAAGGAGTTCGCCTCCAGCTCGCCGGCGTCGAGCGCCTGGTTGGGCACGACATAGTCGGAGAACTCGACGATCTTGAGATCGATGCCCTTCTTGGCGAGCAGCGGCTTCACCTGTTCGAGGATTTCGGCGTGGGGGCCGGGCGAGACGCCGATGCGAACGATCTGCGGGGTCTGGGCGAGCGCGGGGACGGCGAGGGTAAGCGCGGCGAGTGCGGTTGCGGCCAGAGCGGCACGGCGGGTGAGGATGGTCATGCGGTCGGTTCCTTCAGTTGGGATGGGTATCGCTCAGCCCTCATCCTGAGGAGCCGCGGCACGCGGCGTCTCGAAGGATGCTCCAGCTTGCGCGGGAGCCTCCTGGAGAATCCTTCGAGACGCGCTGCTGCTGAGCGCTCCTCAGGATGAGGGCTGAAGGCGGGTTGAGTGGTGTGGTTCAGGCGTGGCGCAGGCGCTTGTTGAGCCGGCGGGCGAGATGGTCGCCGATCGTCTGGACGGTCTGGACGAGGACGATGAGGACGGCGACGACGGCGGCCATGACCTCGGGCATGAAGCGCTGGTAGCCGTAGCGAATGCCGAGATCGCCGAGCCCGCCGCCGCCGACCGCGCCGACCATGGCCGAGAAGCCGATCAGGCTGACGACGGCCAGCGTCAGGCCGAGCGCGATGGCCGGCAGCGCCTCGGGCACCAGCACCTTGCGGACGATCTGCAGCGGCGTCGCCCCCATGGCGCGGGCGGCCTCGACGAGGCCCTGATCGACCTCGCGGATCGCGCCCTCGATCAGGCGGGCGATGAAGGGCGTCGCGGCCACCGTCAGCGGCACGATCGCGGCCTGGGTGCCGATCGAGGTGCCGGCGATCAACCGCGTGAAGGGAATGATCGCCACCACGAGGATGATGAAGGGGGTCGAGCGGGTGGCGTTGACCAGCGTGCCGAGCACCGTGTTGAGGACCGGAGCCGCGAAGAGTTCGCCGCGCTTGCTGGTGGCGAGGAAGACGCCGAGCGGCAGGCCGAGCACCGTGCCGAGGCCGGCGGCGACCGCGACCATCTGCAGCGTGTCGAGCGTCGCCTGTAGGATCAGCGCGGCGATCTGGGGCGAGATGATCTCAGGAAACATGGCCGATGACCTCCGCCTTGAGTTCCAGGCCGTTGAGCGCGCCGAGCACGGCGGCGAGCTCGGGCTCGCGCGTCGGCACCGAGACGAGCAGGCTGCCGAAGCGCTTGCCGGCGATGGCGTCTATACGGCCGGCGAGGATGTTGACGTCGACGCCGATGGTTGAGCTGAGCCGGCTGATGACCGGTGCGGTGGCGTTCTCGCCGGTGAAGGTGATGCGCAGCACGGTCTGGTCGCCCGGCCGGGCTTCCTTGCGGATGCGCCCCTCGAGATAGGCGGGCAGTTCGACGCCGGTGACCGCCTCGACGAAGCGGGCCGTGGTCGGGTGCTGCGGACGCGTCAGCACGGTGAAGACGTCGCCCTCCTCGACGATGCGGCCGTCCTCGATCACCGCGACGCGGTCGCAGATCTCCTTGATCACCGGAATCTCATGGGTGATCAGGAGGATGGTGATGCCGAGATCGCGGTTGACCTGTCGCAGCAGCGCCAGGATCGACTTCGTCGTCTCGGGGTCGAGCGCCGACGTCGCCTCGTCGCAGAGCAGCACTTTCGGGTCGGTAGCCAGCGCGCGGGCGATGCCGACGCGCTGCTTCTGGCCGCCGGAGAGCTCGGCCGGATAGCGCCCGCGCTTGTCGGCGAGGCCGACGAGATCGAGCAGCCGGGCGACCTTGTCCTCGATCTCCGCCTTCGGCGTGCCGGCGATCTCGAGCGGCAGCGCGACATTGGCGAAGACCGTGCGCGAGGACAGCAGGTTGAAGTGCTGGAAGATCATGCCGGTCGCCCGCCGGCGGCTGCGCCAGCCGGCTTCGGTGAGGCCGGTGACGTCCTCACCCTCGATCAGGAGGCGGCCGGAGGTCGCGCGCTCCAGGCCGTTGACCAGGCGAATCAGGGTCGACTTGCCGGCGCCCGAGCGGCCGATCACGCCGACGATGGCGCCCTTGGGGACGTCGAGATCGATGCCGGACAGCGCAGCCACAGCGCCCTGCCCGTCCCGCGACGGGTAGGTCTTGCCGATCTGTGCGAAGCGGATGATCGGCGCGGCCGGGTCCGGTGCGGGAGAGGTGTCGACGCGAAACGCGTCGGGTTTGACGGGGGCGTTCATCATGACCTCGGCAGGAGCCCGACCAGAGCGGGCGCGTGTTCGTGCGGGTTCATCGGTAACGTCAGGACGCCATGGCCCAGCCACGGCCGCGGCGGCTGCCGGCGAGTTGCCGCGCCGCGCGCTCGGCGGCGCCGGGCGTGGCGAAGCGATGGCCTTCGAGCGCATCGAAGGCGGAGGCGGCGGAAATGAAGGTGAAGAAGCGCTCCTCGCCGCGCCTGCTGACGAGACCGGCCTGGGTCTCGCCGATCTCGATGACATAGGCCTGCTGACTGCGCGGCGGCTGGCCCTGCTCGGGCCGGCCCGCACCGGAAAGACTGGCATTCATGACGGAACTCCTGCCGCATCTGCGGCGCTGCTGGACATCGGGGACTTTCGGAAAGCTCGCCTGGCGAGCGTCTCGACGGTCAGAGTCGACAGCGGCCGGATTCGGTGCGGGAGAGGGCGGGACGCAAGGTCGTGTCGATCATGTTCGTCTCCTGTCGATGGAGCCCACGACCGCGTCGTGGCGCTTTAGCGTTTGGTGACGCGGCGCAAGCTGCTCGCTCAAATCCCCGCGGTCGCCGATTAAGCCGACGACACGGTCAAGATGATGCGATGTGTCCTGTTTGTCAACTCGATCGTTCTTTTAAAGAAACGCCATCAACGAGCCCCGGCTGCCGCGCACCCGCTGCCGCGGAGAATAATCTTCTCAACCGGGCTCGCGCCGGCGCGCCGCACCGTGACGCGGCGGCATGACAGGCCGCCCCCTGCGGTGCTAGGAAGCTGCGTCCCGGGTCCAGGAATGTCAGCCTTGTCCGCCTCCCGCTCCATCCTGCTGATCATCGGCGGCGGCATCGCCGCCTATAAATGCCTGGAGCTGATCCGGCGGCTGAAGGATCGCGGCATCGCCACGCGCTGCATCCTGACCAAGGCCGGACAGGAGTTCGTGACGCCGCTGGCCGTGTCCTCGCTCGCCGGCGAGCGCTGCTTCACGGATCTGTTCTCGCTGACGGACGAGGCCGATATCGGCCATATCGCGCTGTCGCGCTCGACCGATCTGCTGGTGGTCGCGCCCGCGACCGCCGATCTGATCGCCAAGATGGCGAACGGACTCGCCAACGACCTCGCCTCGACGGCGCTGCTGGCGACCGACAAGCGCGTGCTGATCGCCCCCGCCATGAACCCGCGCATGTGGCAGCATCCGGCGACGCGCCGGAACATGGCGCAGCTCGAAAAGGACGGCGTGCTCGTCGTCGGCCCCAATTCCGGCGCCATGGCCGAACGCGGCGAGAGCGGGCCGGGCCGCATGGCGGAGCCGCCCGAAATCATCGCCGCCATCGAACTCGCGCTGGCCGGCGAAGCCGCGAAGCCGCAGCGCGCCATCGGCTTTCTCGGCCGCCTGCCGGGCGCCGCCGACACGCCAGGGCCGCTCGCGGGGCAGCATGTGCTGGTGACTTCCGGCCCGACGCATGAGGCGATCGACCCGGTGCGCTACATCGCCAATCGCTCGTCGGGCAAGCAGGGCCACGCCATCGCGGCAGCCGCCGCAGCAGCAGGCGCGCGAGTCACGTTGGTTTCGGGGCCTGTCGCCCTGCCCGATCCGGAAGGCGTCGAGACGATCCATGTCGAATCGGCCCGCGACATGCTCGCCGCCGTCGAGGCCGCGCTGCCGGCCCAGATCGCCATCTTCACCGCCGCCGTCGCCGACTGGCGCGTCGCGACGGAAGCGCCGGAAAAAATGAAGAAGGACGGCGCCGCCCTGCCGCCGCTCGCGCTGGTCGAGAATCCCGACATCCTGGCCACGATCGCGCGCCGGGCGGACGGGCGGCCGGATCTCGTCGTCGGTTTCGCCGCCGAGACGGAAAACGTCGTCGCCCATGCCCAGGCGAAGCTCGCCCGGAAGGGCTGCGATCTCATCGTCGCCAATGATGTCGGCGGTACGGGCGTCATGGGCGGCGATGCCAACACCGTGCATCTGGTGACGCCCAAGGGCGTCGAGAGCTGGCCGACCCTTGCGAAATCCGAGGTCGCCGCGAGGCTTGTCGGCCACCTTGCGCGACTCGCCCCGAAGCGGCCTGCGGCATGAGCGGGCCGGTCGAGGTCACCTTCCAGCGGCTGGCGCATGCGACGGGACTGCCGCTGCCGGGCTATGAGACCGCAGGCGCGGCCGGGCTGGACCTGCCCGCGGCCCTGGCGGAGGGCGAAACCCTGGCGCTGGCGCCGGGTGCTCGCGCGCTGATCCCCACCGGGTTCTGTCTCCATCTTCCCGAGGGCTACGAGGCGCAGGTGCGGCCCCGCTCCGGGCTCGCCGCCCGCCATGGCGTGACGGTTCTGAACGCGCCCGGGACGGTCGACAGCGACTATCGCGGCGAGATCAAGGTGATCCTGATCAATCACGGGCACGTGCCTTTCCCGATCCGGCGCGGCGACCGGATCGCGCAGCTCGTCGTCGCGCCGGTCTCCCAGGCCGTCGCACGCGAGGTGACTGCCCTGCCCGCCAGCGAACGCGGCGCCGGCGGCTTCGGCTCGACGGGCGTCTCCAGCGCCCGCCCCCTTCCCGCCTCCCCCCAAGCGGATCATCCGGCATGATGCTTCTCTCCCGGCGCAGCCAGCTCGCCATCGCCGCCGTCGTCGATATCGCCCTGCACGCCCGCCCCTCGCCGGTGGCCGCAAAGCTTCTGGCGGCGCGTCACGACCTGCCGCCGCGGCATCTCGAAACGCTGCTGCAGGCGCTTGTGCGGGTCGGCATCCTGAAAGGTGTCCGCGGCCCGCGCGGCGGCTACGAACTGGCGCGCGAGCGGCGCCGGATCACCGCCGGCGACATTGCGCGCGCGGCGATGCAGGAGACCGGCGATGACGGGCTCGGACCGGCGCCGCGTTCGATCCTGGTCGAGGAGGTGATCGGACCGGAGGTCGCGCGGGCGTCACGGGCCTTTCTGTCCGTTCTCGACGGCGTCACGATCGAGGAGCTCTGTCATCGGGCCCAGGCTTCGGGAGGCGTTCCGGCCACAGAAGCAAGAGCCGATTTTACAATCTAGTTCTGTTGTTTTTTGGTTTTATCGACATGGGATGTGAAATCTGCTAGCGTCGGCTTCGACCTTGCGGGCCGCGAGCCTGCGCAGCAGGAGCATCCGATGACCGACGCCGTGAGCATGACGGACTCCGCCCAGGGCAAGGCCCCCGGGCGCGGCCGTATCTACAACTCCATCACCGACACGATCGGCGATACGCCACTGGTCAAGCTGAACCGGTTGCCGGCCGAGCGTGGCGTCAAGGCGACGATCTTGGCCAAGCTGGAATTCTTCAACCCGATCTCGAGCGTCAAGGACCGCATCGGCGTCAACATGATCGATGCGCTGGAGGCGTCGGGGACGCTGAAGCCGGGCGGCACGCTGATCGAGCCGACCTCGGGCAACACCGGCATCGCGCTCGCCTTCGTCGCGGCGGCGCGCGGCTACCGCCTGATCCTGGTGATGCCCGAGACGATGTCGCTGGAGCGGCGCAAGATGCTGGCCCTGCTCGGCGCCGAGCTCGTGCTGACACCGGGCCCCGGCGGCATGCGCGGCGCGGTGGCACGGGCGGAGGAGCTCAAGGCCGAGATTCCGGGCGCGATCATCCCGCAGCAGTTCGAGAACCCCCACAATCCGGAGATCCACCGCAAGACCACGGCCGAGGAAATTTGGAACGACACCCAGGGCAAGGTCGACATCTTCGTCTCCGGCGTCGGCACGGGTGGCACCATCACCGGCGTCGGCCAGGTGCTGAAGGCCAAGAATCCGGGTGTGAAGATCGTCGCCGTCGAGCCGGAGGATTCCCCGGTGCTGTCTGGCGGTGCGCCCGGCCCGCACAAGATCCAGGGCATCGGTGCCGGCTTCGTCCCCGGCATCCTCGACCGTTCGGTGATCGACGAGGTCGTGACCGTCGGCAACCAGACCTCCTTCGAGACCTCGCGGGCGCTGGCGAAGCATGAGGGCATCCCCGGCGGCATCTCCTCGGGCGCCGCGATCGCGGCTGCGCTCGAAGTCGGTGCTCGGCCGGAGAATGCCGGCAAGACGATCGTCGTGATCATCCCGTCCTTCGCCGAGCGCTACATTTCGAGCGCGCTGTTCGAAGGCCTCTGAGCGCGACGCAAGTCTCGATGGATGCCAAAGGCCCGGCCTCTCGCCGGGCCTTTTTTCGCGCCCGGGCTCAGTCGCGCTCGGGAAAATGCAGAGTGATGCGGGTCCCTGGCCGCGGGCCACCTTCCGTCGCCGCTGTTGCCGTCATCGTCGCCTGCATGCTGCGCAGCAGGCTGGCGAGGACGGTCTGTCCGAGTCCCTTGGCTTCGATCTCGGCGGGCATGCCGACGCCGTTATCCTCGACGGTCAGCGCCAGCCCCGGGATGCCGTCCACCGTCTGGTGCGCGAAGCGGATGACGATCCGCCCCGGCAACCCATCCGTGAAGGCGTGCTTGATGGCGTTGGTGACGAGCTCATTGACGATGACCACGAAGGAGACCGCATCCCGGCCCGGCAGGCGGATCTCTTCGATTGCGAGCGCAATCTCGATCGGCCGGCCTTCCGCGGCCTTGCCGATCTCGGCCAGCAGATCCTCCATATAGGGGCGGGCGTCGATCTCGTCCGTGTGGAGGTCGAGCCTCAGACGGCGTTGGCCGGCGGCGATCGCCTGGATGCGGGACTGGGCCTGATGGAGGGCGGCACGCACGGCGGGCTCGCGGCTCTGGCGGCTCTGGACGCTGAGCAGCGCCGAGACCATGGCGAGGTTGTTGCCGACGCGGTGGTTCACGTCGCGCAGCAGCGCCTCGATGCGCAGCCGCTCGTTCTCAAGCTCGCGGGTGCGATCGCCGACCAGCCGCTCGAGCTCCGCATTGCTTTCGGCGAGCGAGAGGCTGCGCCTCTGGCGGATGCGCAGCTGCTGCCAGGCGGCGAAGGCGAGTCCCGCCAGCGCCACGACGATGCCGACGCTGGCAAGCAAGCGACGCCGCTCCTCGTTGCGGTTGAGCGAGACGAGGCGGACGTTCTCGGCATGCTGGAGCTGCTGCACGAGGTCGCGCAGCGCGTCCATCGCGCCGATGCCCTTGCCCTGGCGGATAACGGCGAGCGCCTCCGGCTGCCGGCCGGCCCGCGTCAGCGCCACGGTCGAATCCAGTTCATCGAGCTTGCGTTGCAAATGTTCGCGCAAAGCGGCGACGCGCTTCTGCTGGTCCGGATCACCCTCGACGAGCCGATCAAGCGTCTCCAGCGCCGGCAGAACGGCACCGCGGCCCTCGGTGAAGGGCTGCAGGTAACTGGCGAGACCTGTCAGAAGATAGCCGCGCTGGCCCGTCTCGGCATCCCGAAGATGCCCGAGGAACCGCTCGGCATGCTCACGCAGGGCGATGGCCCGCGTCACCCGTTCCGCGGTGTGCTGGGCCTGGAGGTTGATCCAGGCCGCAAGCACGACCGCCAGCGCGACGACACCGATGGCGACGACCGTCGTGGTTGCGGAACGCAGCCTCGCTTTGAGTGCCGGGATCGCGGGTATCGGAAAGCGTGTGCGGGGCCTCGCCTGAATCGCCATGCGCTCCGTTCTATCCGGAGCGGCCCCAAACCCCTACGTCAAATGACAGGCCCGCCTCAGGCATCGCCCTCATCGGCGTCGTCGCCGGTGAAGAACTGCCGACCGAGCAGTGCGCCAAGAACCACGACCCCGCCGACCGCTGCCAGGCGCCAGCCCTTCTTCGAGGACAGGCCGGAGCCGACGATCTTGGCTGCCAGCGGCGCAGCCACCAGAGCGGTGGCGGCGAGCGGCCGGCGCGGCCGCGGCCGGTTCTTGATGTAGAGCGCGACACCCATCGTCAGCAGGCCGAGGACGAACAAACCCGCAGCGACGATGAGGCTGGCCTCTGCCGAGCCATAGCGCAGCGCCAGGACCGTATGCAGCGCCGCGACCAGATAGCCGCCGGCGCAGAGCAGCAGAAGCAGCCCGAAGGCCAGCAGACCGTAGACGGTGGCGTTGCGGCGCACGGCACCGGACACTTCCGTCGCGACATAGGCGCCAATTCCCCCCAGCATGGGATCAGCGCGCCGAGAGGAAGCCGACGAACAGGCCGACGGCCGCCGCCAGGCCGAGCGCGCGAAGCGGACGTTCGCGGATCTCATCCTCGATGAGGCGCTGCAGCTCGCTGGCCTGCTCCTTCGCGACATCGGCCATGCGGTCGGTATCGACACCGACCGAGCGCAGCTTCTCGCCGACGGTCGCGACAAGATCCTCGGCGCCGCGGGTCAGGCTCTCCTCGATCGCACCAGCCTCGCGCTTGACCTTCGCGGCTGTCTCCCGGGCCTCGCCGGCGATCTCCTCGGCGCCGGAGACGACCTCGTCCTTGACGCGCTTGGCGGCGGAGGCGGCCTGGCGCTTTGCGGAAGTGGTGGTGGTGGCCATGTCGCTCATCCTGTCATTGCCTCGTGAAGTGTTCGATCGCGAATGGGGGAGCGGCCGACCCAAGCCGGACCGCTCGATACCGACGCCAACGCGAAGGCTGCCCTGGTGTTCCCCGCCCGCCTCTCAGGTGGGAGCCGGCGCCTGCTCCTCGGCCTGGGCGGCGCGATAGCGGGTGAACTCCTCCTGCGCCACCATGGCGACGAGCAGGATCGGAGTCGAGAGGACCGCGCCGACCGGGCCCCAGAGCCAGAGCCAGAAGATGAAACCGATAAAGACGAGGAAGGGCGACACCGTCAGGCGGTTGCCGACAAAGACCGGCGTCACCGCGTTGCCCTCGATCAGATGGATCACGAAATAGGCCGCCGCCGGCCAGATCGCGGCCAGCGCCGACGGCGCATCGATGAGCGCGCCGGCGAAGAGGGTCGCGGTTACGATGATCGGGCCGATGAAGGCGAGGTAGTTGAGGATGAAGGCCAGCGCCCCCCAGAAGACAGGATAGGGCAAACCGGCGAGCCAGGCGATGCCCATGGTCAGCAGGCCCATGCCGAGATTGATCACGGTCACGAGGGTGAAGTAGCGCGCGACGCGGGACTCGATCTCCTGGAAGAAGGCACCGGCAGATTTGCGGGCACCGCGGCCGAGACAGAGGCGCAGCGCGCGGGCCTTGAGGTGGCGCCGCGTCGCCAGCCAGAAATAGACGGTGGCGACAAAGATCAGCATCCCTCCGGCGATGGCCGAGGAGGACATCGCGAGATCGAGCAACGGGTTCCCCTGCGAGATGCTGAGCTCGGTGCCGCTCTTGCCCATGAGGGAGCCGATCGCGGCCTTCGCGTCCTCCATCATGACGAAGATGCCGGCGAGCTTGCTCTTGAGCGCCGCCACCATGGCGGGCCCTTGATCGCTCCAGCCGGCCACCGGCACGGCCAGCACCATGATGGCCGAGACGATCACCGACAGAAAGGCGAGCACCACGATCGCAGCCGCCAGATGCTGCGGCACGCTGCGGCGCACGAGTGCGTCCACGGCCGGCCCGAGCACGAGCCCGAAGATGATGCCGGCCGTGATCGGCAGCGCGATGACCCGCGTCAGATAGAGCGCGGCAGTGGCCAGAATGACGAAGATGCCGATGATCGTGTAGCGGACGATGAGATCATGCTCGGAGGGCGTGACGTCCTCGTGGAGATCGTCGGCGACGTCCTCGACCTCGGGCTCCGCCATATAGCGCGGGAACGGCCTCCAGGCTGATGTGTTGAGCATGATTCCGATTCCGACGCGCGGCTGCGCCCCCCGGCGCGTGCGGAATCAGAACGTCGCTTTGCCGGGGAAGGTTCCGCTAGTGCGCCTCGTCCCAGTTGCCGGCCGCGCGGGCATCGACCTGCAGCGGGACCCGCAGCTGCACCGCCGGATGGGGCGCCTCGACCATGACCTTCGTGATCACCGGCAGCGCCGCCTCGACCTGCGCGTCCGGCACCTCGAAGACGAGTTCGTCATGCACCTGCAAGAGCATGCGGACATCGAGCCTCGCCGCCGCCAGCGCGTCCTCCATACGGATCATGGCGCGGCGGATGATGTCGGCGGCCGAACCCTGGATCGGCGCGTTGATCGCCTGGCGCTCGACGAAGGCCCGCTCGGAGGGGTTCTTCGAGGCGACCGCCGGGAAATGGCAGATGCGCCCGAAGATCGTCTCGACATGACCGTTGGCGCGCACGAAGGTCTTGGTCTGCTCCATATAGTCCCGGATGCCGGGGAAGCGCTCGAAGTACTTGCGGATATAGGCGCTCGCCTCCTCCCGCCCGATGCCGAGCTGGTTGGCGAGGCCGAAGGCCGAGATGCCGTAGATGATGCCGAAATTGATCGCCTTGGCGCGGCGGCGGACCTCGCTCAGCATGCCCTGCACGGGCACGCCGAACATTTCGGAGGCCGTCATCGCATGGATGTCGATGCCGTCGGCGAAGGCCTGCCGCAGCTGCGGGATCTCGGCGATATGCGCGAGCAGCCGCAGCTCGATCTGGCTGTAATCGGCCGAGACCAGCTTGTAGCCCTTCTCCGCGACGAAGGCCGTGCGGATCTTGCGGCCGGCCTCGGTGCGGATCGGGATGTTCTGCAGATTGGGCTCTGAGGAGGAGAGCCGGCCGGTGGTCGTCGCGGCCAGCGCGAAGGAGGTGTGAACGCGCTGGGTCTGCGGGTTCACATAGGCCGGTAGCGAGTCGGTGTAGGTCGATTTCAGCTTGGCGAGCTGGCGCCATTCCAGGATCTTGGCCGGCAACGGGTGGCCCTGCTCGGCCAGTTCCTCGAGCACGCCGGCACCCGTCGCCCATTGGCCCGTCGCGGTCTTCTTGGCGCCCGACAGGCCCATCTTGCCGAAGAGGATGTCGCCGAGCTGCTTGGGGGAGCCGATGGTGAACTTCTCGCCGGCGATCTCGTAGATCTCGTCCTCGAGCCGCGCCAGCGACTGGGCGAAATCGCCCGAGAGGCGCGACAGGATCTGCCGGTCGATCGCGATGCCATGCGCCTCCATGCGGGCGAGCACGGCGATCAGCGGGCGCTCCAGCGTCTCGTAGACGGTGGTGCGGCCTTCCGCGGCGAGACGCGGCTTCAGGGTGCGCCAGAGCCTCAAGGTGACGTCGGCATCCTCGGCGGCATAGTCCGTCGCCTTGTCGAGCGCGACCTTGTCGAAGGTGACCTGCGCCTTGCCGGTGCCAGCGACCTGGCCGAAGGTGATCGTCTCATGGCCGAGATGCAGCTCGGAGAGCCGGTCCATGCCGTGGCTGTTGTTGCCGGCATCGAGCGCGTATGAGATCAGCATCGTGTCATCGATGGGCGCGACGTCGACGCCGTAGCGCTTCAGTAGGACGAGATCGTATTTCAGGTTCTGGCCGATCTTGAGCACGCCGGGATCGGCGAGCAGCGGCTTCAGCGCGGCCAGCGCCTGGTCGAGCGGAATCTGACCTTCCAGCATGCCGCCGCCGAAGAGATCGCTGCCGCCGCGATGCTGAAGCGGCACGTAGCAGGCCTTGCCCGGCGCGACGGCGAGCGAGATGCCGACGAGATCGGCCTGCATCGGGTCGATCGCGCTCGTCTCGGTATCGATCGCGACATGACCGGCCTCATAGGCCGCGGCGATCCAGCGCTCCAGCACGGCCAGATCACGCACGCATTCATAGGTCGTCCGGTCGATCTTCGCGGCGAGCGCCTCGTTCTTGCGGGCGGCGGCGAGGTCGGCCGGCTTCAGCCAGCCATCGCCTCCGGTCACCGAGACCGGCTGGGTGACCGCCGCCCGCGCCATCTCGGCCACGGAAGGCGCCTCCTCGGCTGCGTCAGCGCCGGCATAGAGCGCCTTGAGCTCGGCCGCGCGCGTGCCGCCCGGCGCGAGATCGGCGGCGGCGTCGATCGCCGCGACATCGGCCTCATAGGCCTCGGCCACGCGCTTGGTGATGGTGGTGAATTCCATCGCCTTGAGGAAGGCGATGAGCCTGGCGGGATCGGGCTGGCCGAGCGTCAGGTTCTCCAGCGGCGTCTCGACCGCGACATCGTCGACCAGCGAAACCAGCTTGTGGGAGATCCGGATCTTCTCGACGATCTCCGGATTGGTCAGGGTCTCCCTGCGCTTGGGCTGCTTGATCTCGCCGGCCCGCGCCAGCAGCGTGTCGAGGTCGCCATATTCGCCGATGAGCTGGGCTGCCGTCTTGATACCGATGCCCGGTGCACCCGGCACATTATCGGTGGCGTCGCCGGCCAGCGCCTGCACATCCGTGACCTTGTCGGGCGTGACGCCGAAATACTCGACGACCTCGGGCTCGCCGATCTTGCGCTCGGCGCGGAAGCCCGCGCCCTTCTTGGCGTCGCCGGAGGCGGGATCGTACATCGCCACGCCGGGCCGGACGAGCTGCATCAGATCCTTGTCGGCCGAGACGATCAGAACGTCGGCGCCGGCCTCGCGCGCCTGTTTCGCATAAGTCGCGATCAGGTCGTCGGCCTCGTAGACGTCCTGCTCGACCGGCAGCAGCCCGAAGGCGCGCACCGCCTCGCGCATCAGCGGAAACTGCGGGATCAGGTCCGGCGGCGGATCCGAGCGGTTGCCCTTGTAGGCAGGGTAGATCGCCTTGCGGAACGAGTTCTCGGATTTGTCGAAGACAATGGCGAGATGGGTCGGGCGGACGCCGAGCACGCCCTCGCGCACGAACTGGAAGAGCTTGGTGGCGAAGAGCCGCACCGCGCCGGAGGGCAACCCGTCCGAGCGGACATTGTACTTCCGGTCCTGGTTGATCGACTGGAAATAGGCCCGGAAGATGAAATTGGAGCCGTCGACCAGGAAGAGATGATCGCCGGGCTTCAGGGCGGGCCCTGTGGGGGTCTCGGCGGCGGTGCTGGCTGTCTCGCTCATGGCGCGGACCATAGTGGTCCGGCGCAGCCCGTGTCCATCGGCGCGGGAGGCCGATCCGCAAGATGCTGTCAGGAGCGGGGCCGCCCCGTGAGGCGGCCCCAGCTGCCGCGTCAGAGCGCGGCGCGCGGGTCGGTCTTCGCGACGCGCGCGAGCAGATAGTCGACTTCGGTCTTGGCCAGGGCGCTGATCGCCGAGCCCGGCTTGCGCTGGGCATCGCTGGCGAGGATGCCGCGCTTCATCAGCGTGTATTTGCGAACCGCGAGGCCGGCACCGAGCTGCTGCTCGTAGCGCAGCAGCGGCAGATGCGCGTCGAAGATGTCATGCGCCTCGTCGCGCTTGCCGGCCTTCTGCAGCTTCACGACGTCGATCAGCAGCTCCGGGAAGGCGTAGCCGGTCATCGCGCCATCGGCGCCGCGCTCCATCTCGAAATCGAGGAAGAGGCCGCCATTGCCGGTGAGGATCGAGATCGGGCGAAGCGAACCCTCCTTCTGGAACTTGCGGAGCGTCGAGATCTTCTCCAGCCCCGGCCAGTCCTCGTGCTTGAGCATGACGCAGGAGGGATTGTCGGTGACGATCTTGCGGATCACGGCCGGCGTCATCACCACCGAGAGCGTCAGCGGATAATCCTGGATGACGAAGGGGATGTCGGTGCCGATCGCCTCGACGGCCTGGGCGTAGTAGCCGGTGATCTGGTCGTCGGTGCGCAGGCTCGGCGGCGGCGCGATCATGACGCCGGCAGCGCCCAGCTCCATCGACTGGCGCGCCAGCGTGCGCATGGCGGCGAAGCCCGGCGCCGAGACGCCGACGATCACCGGCTTGCCCGGCATGCCGGCCACCGCCGTCTTGACGATGCGCAGCGATTCCTCCGGCTCGAGCTTGGGCGCCTCGCCCATGATGCCGAGCACCGTCGTGCCGTCCGAGCCGATCTCGTCATAGAAGGCGAAGAGCTTCTCGGTCGAAGCCCAGTCGACGGAGCCATCCGGATTGAACGGGGTCGGCGCGATCGGGAAGACACCAGCGGCGTCGGCGGTCAGGGTCATGGACACGGCTTTCCTGCGGGGTGGAGACGGGTTGGGGCGGCTCAGGCGATGCGGGTGCGGACGGTGCCGACGCCGGCGATCTCGCCTTCGAGCACGTCGCCACGGACGACAGCCGCGACGCCTTCCGGGGTGCCGGTGAAGATCAGGTCGCCGGGCGCGAGCTCGACCAGCCCGGAGAGATAGGCGATCGTCTCGGGCACGTTCCAGATCTGCTTGGCGAGGTCCGAGCTCTGGCGCGGCACGCCGTTGACGACGAGTTCGATCTTGCCGGCGGCGGGATGGCCGATCTGGCTGGCGGGGGCGATCTCGCCGATGGGGCCGGAGAGATCGAAGCCCTTGGCCATGTCCCAGGGACGGCCGGCCTTCTTGGCGGCCGCCTGGAGGTCACGGCGGGTCATGTCAAGGCCGGCGGCATAGCCGAAGACATGGGCGAGCGCGTCGGCCTCGGCGATGTCCTTGCCGCCGGTGCCGATGGCGACCACCAGCTCCATCTCGTGGTGGAGATCGGCGGTTTTGGTCGAATAGGGCGTGTCGGCGCCGTTGATGACCAGCGCGTCGGCGGGCTTGGTGAAGAAGAAGGGCTCCTCGCGGTCGGGATCGCCGCCCATCTCGCGGGTGTGTTCGGCGTAGTTGCGGCCGACGCAGAAGACGCGGCGCACCGGGAACATCCCGCCGCCCGCCACCGGCACGGCCGTCACCGCCGGCGGATCGATCACGTAAGTCGTCATGGGGAGGCTCTCCTGCGCTCTTGTCGGCGTCGTTCATGCGTGAGCGCGGCGCGGCGGGCAAGGCCCCCGCCCGCGCCCGGCCTTGCTCCTGCGGCATGTCGCGCCGGCCGGACCGGCGCAGCTCAAGATGATTCAAATTCTCGTTGTGCGGCGCGTCATTGCAACCGGAGCGAATTGCCCCCTACAGTAGGTTCGGCTCGGCATGTGCCGGGCTGAACTGAGACCGAAGGAACATCACGTGGCCACAGGTACTGTGAAATGGTTCAACGAGACCAAGGGTTATGGCTTCATCACCCCTGATCAGGGCGGACAGGACGTGTTCGTGCATATCAGCGCGGTCGAGCGCTCCGGCATGCGCGGCCTGAACGAGGGCCAGAAGATCAGCTACGATCTCGAGGCGGACCGCAAGACCGGCAAGTCGTCGGCCGTCAACCTCAAGACGGCGTGAGTTGACTGCGAGACGGGAGGCCGATCGGCGGCGTCGCTTCCCGAGCCACTGCGAATCTCTCTCGATCTACCCGGACTGAAGACGATTCCCGGCATGCCCGTCGCCTCGATGGCGGCGGTGAGGTTTCCCGAAAGAAAGGCCAGGCCTCCGCGAGCGGAAGGCGGCCATCCCCTCCCCGATCCGTTCCATCCCATCCGGGCGTCTCACGCCGCGGCGGCGCGTGCGTGTCGTGGCAGCGGGCAGAACGAGCCGCAATCGGCCATGCCGGGCAGCAGATAGCGCAGGCAGCAGATCTTGCGCCGGCAGTTCTCCATCGGCGCGAGCGCGGAGGGCCGCAGGGCGCCGTCGAGCGGGTTTTTCCGGCCTGCCGACGTGAGGGCCGCGGTCAGCAGCGCCTGCGCCGCCGCGAGGCCTTCGCGATCGACGCGCGGATCGGCCGCGCATTGCTGGACGCTCCAGGCCAGGCTGACGGCGGCATTGTTCCAGAGCAGCCTCGCCGAGACCCCGAAATGGCTCGCGAGCAGCGCGATCAGCGGCGACAGGTGTCCCTCGATCAGGGATTCGAGCCCCGCCTTCGCCTGGCGAGGCAGGAGCGGATGGTCGGGCGGGATCACGACGCCGGCCGTGCAGCCATTGTCATGCAGGGCGAAGCGCCCTCCTTCGAGGGCGACCGGCAGGCCGACCCCGCCCAGAAGCTGGACCACCGTGGCCGGGACAATCGTGTTGGAGAAGTGCCACTGGCTCCACATCGAAACGATGGCGCGCGGCTCGCCGCCGGCTTGGGTCGCGCCGAAGCGGTCGATCAGCTCGCGCAACGTGGCCAGTTCCAGCAGGCGGCGCCCGTCCAGATGCGCCGCGCCGTCATCGACGCGCAGGCTGCCGGCGAAACGGGCCAGATCCCCCGCGAAGAGGTCAGCCGGATCGAACGCCGCCGGAACCGGGGCCGGGGCCATGGCCTCTCAGCCTGTCTGCGCGCGCGCGAAGCGCGGGATCAGCGTCGACACGCCGAGGGCGAGCACGGCGGCGGCGGCGAAGCAGGCGGCATAGCCCAGCCTGTCGCCCGCATATCCCGCGATGCGCCAGCCGACGAGGCTGACGATCGAATCCATGCTCTGGAACAGGGTGAAATCGACGCCGGCCTGGTCGAGCGAGGCGCGGCCCATCAGCTCCGAATAGAGCGCGACGAAGCCCAGTGCGAGCGTGCCGGCCGAGGCGAGATAGATCGCCATCAGCGCCACCGGCGCATCGAGCTTCAGATGGGCGACGACGGCGAAGGCGAGCATGACGAGCATCTGGATGCCGAGCGTCCAGCCCATCACGCGATAGGCGCCGATGCGACGCAGGATCCAGCCGCCGCCGAGCGCGCCCGCCAGCCCGAGCGCGGTGACGCCGAGCCCGTTCAGCGTGCCGATCGCGGTGAGGCTGAGGCCGGCATCGACCAGGAAGGGGCCGACCAGCAGCATCGACACCTTCTGGCCGAGCACATAGAGCGCGACCAGAGCGAGGCCGGAGCGGATCTCGGGGCGCTTCAGGGCCTGCTTGAGCGACTGGGGCGGCTTGTCCTGGCGGGCCGCCACCGCGCCGTCCGGCGTCAGCAGGAAGGGGGCCGCGAGCGCGACCAGCGCGCAGGCCATGACCAGCGTCGCCGGCTGCCAGCCCCAATAGTCGATCAGGACGAGGAAGAGGCCGCCGCCGATCGCCGAGCCGAGATAGGCGCCGCCGACCTGGGCGGCATTGGCCCAGCCGCGGTCGCGCTCGGCGAAACTCTCGACCGCATGGCCATCGCAGGCGATGTCGATCGTGGCCGACGAGAAGGAGGCCACCATCATCGCGACCGTCAGCGGGCCGAGCGCGGTCGGGCCGATCAGCGCGCAGGCGATGACGGCGCCCACCGCAAAGGCGCCGAAGAGCGCGATCGCGCTGCGCGAACGCCGCACCCCGCCATGCGGCGAGCGGAAGCGCTCCACCGCCGGAGCCCACATGAACTTGAAGGACCAGGGCAGGACGGTGAGCAGGATGAAGGCGATGTCGTCGAGCGAGGCGCCGCTCTTGCGCATCACCGCCGGCAGGCCGGTGAAGATGACGCCGCCGATGACGCTCTGGGCCACGTAGAGCCCGCCCAGCCCGACGACGAGCCGGGCAACCGGGCCCCGGTGCGCAGCGTCGGCGAGGGCCGCGCCCGCCGCCGCGCTCACCAGCGGTACCGCAGGCTGGCGAGGACCTTGCGGCCCTGGTTGAAGTAGCAGTAGCCAGCGGTGCAGACCTGATCGACCTTGTCGAGCAGGTTCTGGGCGTTCACCTGCGCGCTGATGCCCTTGAGCTTCGGATCGAGCTTCTCGAAATCATAGGTCAGGCGGGCATCGACATAGGCCGTCGCGCTGTTGCGGATGATCAGCCGGTTGTAGTCGTCGCCGAAATTGGCGCCGGTGTAGCGCACGCCGGCACCGAGCCCGAGTCCGCGCAGCGGACCGGTGGCGATGTCGTAGCCCGCCCAGACCGAGAAGGCGTGCTTGGGCACACTGTTGATCTGGTTGCCGACCGTGTCGGGCGAGAGCTTGGTGATCTCGGTGTCGGTATAGGCGTAGGAAGCCTGCAGGCTCACCCCGTTGCCGAGCGAGGTCGTCGCATCGATCTCGAAGCCGCGGGACTCGAAATCGAGCTGAGTCTGGCGGTTCACTGCATCGACCACGGTGTAGACGATGCCGTCCTTCTGCTTCAGCCAGAAGACCGAGGCATTGATGAGGGCGTTGTAGCCCGGCACGGCATATTTCACGCCCGCTTCGGCCGTCTCTCCCTTGGTCGGCTTGGCGACCCCACCATTCAGCACCGTGCCGGGATTGGGGTTGAAGGAGGTGCCGTAGCTGACATAGGGCGTCAGCCCGAAATCGGTGACGTAGCTGAGCCCGGCGCGGCCGGTGAAGGCGCCCTCGTCCTGCTTGGAGGGCGCGGTGCCGGGCACGGTGTAGGTGCTCGAGAGCCAATCGTGCCGGCCGCTCAGCAGCAGGCGCCAGGGGCCCATCTTCATCTCGTCCTGGACATAGGCGCCGATCAGCGTCTGGCGCTGCTTCGTCGGCTCGGGCAGAGCCGGATCGGAGATGCTGGCGAAGTTGTAGCCGATCCGCGAGCCATAGCTCGCGCGGCCGATGTCGAGCCCGGTCAGGACCGTATGGCTGATCGGACCGGTGCGCAGGAGCATCTTGAGATAGGTGTCGGTCGAGATCGCATCGAGGTCTTCCTTGACGCGGCCGGCATAGGTGGTGGTGCCGAACTTCTCGTCCGTCGACAGCGTCGAGACACGCAGGTTCTGGTGGAACGAGACCGTGTCCGAGAATTTGTGCTCGAACTCGTAGCCGATGCGGCCCTGCTTCTGGGTGAAGTCGTTATAGGCCGGGTTGAACAGGATCGTCCGCTTGGCCCCGACCGTGGGGAAGATCACCGTCCCGTCGCGCAGCCTGAAGCTGCCATAATTGTTGTCATAGGCAGTTGAGCCGCCGGTCTTCGAATCCATGTATTCGCCGAGGATGGTGAGCTTGGTGTTCTCGTTCGGCTTGAAAGTGATGGCAGGGGCGATGAAGAGGCGGTCGTCGGGGACGCCAGGCAGGCTGGTGTTGGACTCCCGCAGCAGGCCGGTGATCCGATAGAGGACCGTGCCGGCCTGATTGGCCGGGCCGCCGAGGTCGAAAGCGATCTGCCGGCGGTTGAAGGACCCGCCCTGGATCTCGACCTCGCCGAATCTCGTCTCGGTCGGGCGCTTCGAGATCGCGTCGATGATGCCGACGGAGGCGCTGGCGCCATAGAGCGAGGAGGCCGGGCCTTTGAGGATCGAGATCGACTCGAAGCCGTAAGGCTCCATGCGGAACAGGCCGCTCGGGCTGTTGAAGTTCCGCAGGCCGTCGCGGAAGACGCCGGTATAGGTGATGTCGACGCCGCGGATGGTGAAGCTGTCGAAGCGCGGGTCGAAGCCGTAGCCGCCGGTGCGGACGCCCGGCGTATAGCCCAGCGCCTCCGTCAATGATTGCGGGCGGCGCTCCTCGAGCTGCCTCTGGGTGACCGTGTTGACGGTTTGCGGCGTCTCCGCCACCGGCGTCTCGGTCTTGGTGGCGGTCCGGGTCGTCTTGGGAACGAAGCCATCATTGGCGACGATGCCGGTGGCACCGCTACCGGGCCGACGCGCCGCTTCGCCCTGCACGACGATCTCGTCGAGCTGCTCGACGCGCGCCTGCTGGGCGCCGGCAGGCCAGGCTGGAACCAGGGCGGCAACAGCCGACAGCGCCATGATCGAGCGGTTCATTCCACGTCTCCGGAAGGTGATCTGCCCGGACCCGTAGCGCGATACACAGTCTCGGATCAACTCTGATCCGACATTGTGCTGTCGATTATTGCCTCAATACTTGTTTAGACAAATTAAAAGGTAAGACAATGACGATGGGTTATCTTTCGCGCCATACCGTTTCCGGTCTTTCTCGAAACACCGACCGGTCTGCCGCGAAGCGCGCGCGTTCACCCCGTCACCCGTCAATGCCGCCCCGCCGATGGCCGAAACAGGCGCCCCTTTTCCGCCACCAGCACGATCCCGAGCGCCGCGACACCGCAGAGAGCCACGCTGAGTGTCAGCGGCAGCACGGTGCCGTCGAAATGCTGGCCGATGTAGAAGCCCAGCAACGCGCCGACGATCGTCGTGACGAAGCCCTGGACTGAGGAGGCCGTGCCGGCGACATGGCCGAGCGGATCCATCGCCATGGCGCCGAAATTGGGCGCGACGAGCCCGAAGCAGAACATCGTACCGCCCTGCAGGATTGCGAAGCTCCACAGCGCTTCGTACCCAGACCAGGCGAGGAGGGCATGCAGCCCGGTCAGGCCGATATAGGCGAGCAAGGCGCCATGCGAGACGCGGCGCATGCCGAGCCGACCGACGATGCGCGAATTCAGCAGCGAGGCCGCGGCCATGAACATCGCGATCAGCGCGAAGATGGTGGTGAACCACTCCGGCGCGCGGAAAACATCGACAAAGACCTGCTGGGCCGAATTGATGAAGCCGAACAGTCCGCCGAGTACGAAGGCCATCGCCAGCATGTAGCCGACGGCGAGCCGCGTCGTCAGTGTGGTCCGGAACGCCGCGACCACTGTAGCGACCTCGATCGGCTTGCGATCCTCGGGCGCCTGCGTCTCGCGCAAGCGACGCATGGCCCAGAGCATGACCAGGGCCCCGAAGATCGTCAGCACGCCGAAGATCCAGCGCCAGGGCGCGACCCACAGGATCGCCTGGCCGATCGACGGCGCGAGGATCGGGACAGCGAGAAAGACGATCATGGCGAGCGACATGACCCGAGCCATGTCGCGGCCGGAATAGCAGTCGCGCACGATCGAGACGACGAGTACGCGCGTCGCCGCGGCGCCGATGCCCTGGGCGACGCGCGCGGCCATCATCGTCTCGAAGGAGCCGGCGAAGGCCGCCGCGATGCTGGCCGCGACATAGACGATCAGGCCGAAGAGCAGGATCGGACGGCGCCCGAAGCGGTCGGCGAGCGTGCCGTAGACGATCTGGGCTGAGCCGAAGCCGAGCAGATAGGCGGTGATGATCCATTGCCGCTCATTGGCGCCCGCGATTCCGAGCGCCTCCGCCATCTGAGGGAGCGCCGGCAGCATCGAGTCGATCGCCAGCGCATTGGCCGCCATCAGGGCGGCCATCAGGGCGACGAAGGAATGAAAGCTCATGCCGTGGCGGGGCCCGGCAGTCGTCGAAGCGTCGGTCATGGCAGCCTGTCTGGGCGCCTCACGCCTGACGGCGGGCGCAGATGATCGTAAGCCCCTGGCTGTCGCTCTAGGGCTTCGCGAAACGCGTGACAACCCGGCGATCTGGCCGCTTGTCATGCGCCGGGTGCAGAAAACGGTGCCGCGGCAGCGCCGCCCGAGCACCCGGCCGGGTCGCTGTTTCGCCGCTGAGGAGTGACCTGCTATCGTCGCGGCCAGTTGGGGGAGCCGTGATCCGATGGTCGATACAGGCGCGACGCGACGTGTCGCCGTGGCACAGGGCCTGATGACGGTCGAGGGGTTGTCCGATCGCTATGTGCAAGGCCTCGGCCGACCGCTCCGGCTCGTGGCGACGGGGCTTCGACCGATCGGCGGCTTTATCCTCCGCGACGGGCAGATCGAGGATGCGATGCGGCTGGAGGGCCGCGCGGAGCCAGACGTCGATCGGCTGATGCGGGTCGGCCATCCCGGTGAAGCGACATCGCTCGGCCTGACCATCCGCCCGGTGGCCGCGCTGGGTGAGGCGCGCGCCCTGATCGTTCTCAGCTTCGACGACGGGGAGGACAGGCCGGAAGAGGGATTCCGGGCCGAAATCTTCACTCCGTTGGCGGTCTTCGATGCCCTCGCCAGTGCAGTTCGCGACGGTAGGGCGCAGCGACTGTCGATCGCGGCGATGACGAGCCTATGGGTGCGGGAGAGCGAGCGCGACGCGCCCGCCGGCTTGCCGGTGTCCTGGCATCTGGGGCTCGATGCCGAGGGACGGGCGAGCGAACCGGCGCGTGGCCTGGTCGAGAGCCTGGAGTGGCAGCCGACAGGCGTGAACCCCGTCACGGCCCCGGCCGCCATCGACCAGGAGCCCGAGGAGACGACGACGGATCTGCTCGCCCGCATCGACTGGAGCCTGAAGCAGATCGCGCTCGTCCTGCTGTTCCTGCTGATTGTGGTGGCGCTGAAGTGAGGGCCGGCCTCAGCGTTCGTGGCGGCGGATGCGCCTGATCATCTCGTTGAGGGCGAGCAGCACCAGAGCGAGGATGAAGGGCAGGATGTAATAGATGATGCGGAAGATCAGCAGCGCCCCGAGCACGGGCTCGAAGGGCAGGCGGCTGAGCGCCACCAGCATCGTCGCCTCGAAGACGCCGAGACCGCCCGGCGCATGGCTGGCGATGCCGACGAGGCAGGCGAAGACATAGACGGCCAGGAAGCTCGGATAGTCGATACCGTGCCCCCCCGGCAGCAGCACGAAGAGCACGGCCGCCGCCGCACAGACCTCCGCCGCGCCGAGGAACATCTGGCCCAGCGTGATGCCCAATCCCGGCAGAGGCAGGTTCCATCCGCGCACGCGGATGGTGCGCTCGCCGCTCGCGATCCAGACCAGATAGCCGAGGGTCCCGGCCGCGACGGCCGCCCCGACCGCCTGAACGACGAGCGGCGAGGTGCGCGCCAGAACCGCGACCGAGGGCGTGGCATAGAGCAGGCTGACGCAGAGGATGGCGCCGAGGCCGAGCCAGAAGGTCAGCCCCGCGATCACCGTGAGGCTCGCGACCTCGGACGCGCGCACGCCCTTCGGCGAATAGATCCAGTAGCGGACGGTGCCGCCGGTCACGATTGGAAAGCCGAGCGTGAAGGAAACCGAATAGCTGGTGAAGGAGGCGAGAGCGGTGGTGCGATACGGGATCGACAGGCCGAGCCGTTTCAGCGCGAGCGCGTCATAGCCCGTCAGCAGGAGATAGCTCAGCGCCGTGAAGCCGCAAGCGAGACCCAGCTGGCGCAGGCTCGCATTGGCGAAGGCGTTGGCCAGTTCGCCCGGTTGGATTTCGCGGACGATGTGCCAGAGTACCACCAGCGAGGCGCCGAAGATGATGACGCTGGCAAGCGGGCCGACCCACCACCAACGGCTGCGCCGGCGTGGCGGCATTCCAGGCTCGAGCGGGCCGAACGACATGCGCACTCATGACGGGTTCTGGCGCCGGCCGGAGAGCGGCGGCGCCGATTGCGGACACGAGGCGCCGAAGGGCCCCGGCCGCAGAGATAAAGCCTGTGCACCAATCCACAAGGCGGGACCGCCTGCCGAATGGGACCCATGAGCCCGGCGCGGGGGTGGCTCAGCCGGTCTTGCGGAACACCCGCAGCGTCTTGAACGAGGCAACCTCTTCGACAGCGGCGGTCTTAGCCCAGTCGGCGATGATGGGCTCCGCCGTCGCATAGGCGAAGGAGCCGGTGTAGAACAGCAGGTAGCCGCCGGCGTCGGTCTGGCCCGTGAACAGGTCGATCACCTCGCGGTCGGTCAGCGCTCCATAGGCATCGTTCGCTTCCGTCCTGAACTCGCAGGCATGGAAAAGGGTGACGATGTCGAAGCGCGGCAGCAGCTTCGCATTGCTGGTGTAGATGTCGCCGAAATAGGCGCTGTAGGTCTTGGTGATGGTCGGGTTGCCGGTCGCCAGTTTGACGAAGGCGTCGTATTCCTTGGGCGAGGCGGTGATGCCCAGCACCGTGCAGTCAAGCTCCGGCTCGGCACAGCGGATGCCGACATAGTGATGGCCGCCGGTCCCGAAGTGGTAGACGCGTTTGCCGGTGAGGCCGAACTCCTCGAGCCATTCGACGAAATGCACGTCGCAGGGGCATTGCTCGACACGCAGGCCCCAATAGACGTCCCAGATGTTCATCGCGGCAGCAGTCATCGTCTCAGGCTCCAGAGGGCGGTGAAGGGTCATTCGGCGGGTTCGGCATGGACCGGTGCCGCGCAAGGCGCGACGCTATCGGAGGCCGGCTGGCGCTGTGCCATCCGCACCACCCCGCCGGCGCGCTTGAGGAGCAGGCGGTGGGTCGCGACCTCGGCGAAGCCGGCGCCCTGCCCGAAGGCGATGATGATGGCGTCCGGCCGGGCGGCACGCAGCTGGCCGAGCAGCTCCAGCGCCGCGTCGGTGTCGAACGCGCTCGTGGCCTCGTCCAGCAGGATGATGTCGGGCTGCTCGAGTTCGGCCCGCGCCAGGGCCAGGCGCTGCCGGTCGCCGGTGGCGAGTTCCCGATCCCAGTCGCGGGTCTCGTCCAGCGAGGGAGCGAGCGTCGAGAGGCCGTAGCGCCGCAGCACCCCGTGGAGCTGCTCCTCCGGCAGGCTGTGGCCGGTTTCGAGCACGGCGCGCAGGCTGCCCTCCGAGAGGTGCAGCTTGTGCGGCACAGCGGTGACGAAGGCATTGGACGGCAGGCCTATCTCGCCACGCCCCCAGGGCCAGAGCCCGGCCACGGCCTGGATCAGCGCCGCCTTGCCGAGACCGAGTTCGCCCGAGACGTGCAAGGTGGCACCCGGCGGCAGCGCGCAGGTGATGTCGGCGACCAGGGTCCGTCCGTCGCGGTCGATCAGGGTGATGTCGTCGAGGCGGAAGGATCCGTCCGCGCTCGGGGAGACGGCCAGATGCTCGCCGGGCGGCTCGCCGTCGATCCGCTCCAGCGCATCGGCGAGTTCGTTGACGCGCCGGGCCGCCGCCAGCCATTCGGCGATGCGCATGAAGTTGTCGAGCAGCCAGTTGAAGGCGTTCTGGACGGCGACGAACGCGGCCGCGACCTGAACGACCCCGCCGAGCGACATCTCGCCGGAGAGATATTTCGGCGCAGCCAGGAGCAGTGGCACCACCGGCACGAGCGCGCCGCTGCCATTGGTGATCCAGGTCAGCCGGCCGCGCTGGCGGATCATGGCGAGCCAGCGGCCGACGAGCCCGTCATAGGTCCGCGCCACGGCGAGGCGCTCGCCCGTCTCGGTGCGCGAAAGCGCGATCGTCTCGCCATGGTCGCGGATCCGCATCAGCGAGAAGCGCAGCCGCGCCTCGGCCTCGTTGCGCGCCGCGATCAGGCCGGGCAGGCGCCGGCCGACGATTGTGACGAGCAGAGAGACCAGGACGGCATAGATGATCGCCGCCAGAACGAGATAGGCCGGAACGACAAGGGTGGTGCCCCCGGTCTGGACCGTGAGCGCCCCGCCGATCTTCCAGAGGATTTCGATGAAGGTGATGATGGTGATGACCGCGGAGAGCAGCCCGATGGCGAAATCGACCACCGGCTCCGTCGCCCAGCGGACGTCGTCGGCGATACGGTATTCGGGATTGGCCGGCTCGTAGCCGGACAGGCTCAGGCGGAAGAAGCGGCGCTGGCCGACCCAGCGGTCGGCGAGCTTGGCCGTGACCCAGTGCCGCCAATGCACCTGGAAGGTTTCGCGTGCGACCAGGATCACCACGCCGAGCCCAGCCACGATCAGCACCAGCACGGGGAAGACGGCGACCGCGATCAGGGCGCTCTCGCTGTCGCGCTTCTCCAGCGCGTCGAAGAACCAGCCGTTCCAGCGATTGACGGTCACATTGGCAAAGACGCCGAGGATGATCGCGCAGCCCAGCAGCAGGGACCAGAACCAGGCGCGCCCGGCCTGCGCGCCGCGCCAGAAGCCGCCGGTGAGCCGCGCGAAGCGCAGCGCCACCTGCCGGTCCCCCGGCACAGCTCCCCTACCCGGCGTCTCACCTGCCGCCCGCACGAACCCGACGATCCCCAATCGCCGGTTTTCCGGCCTTGGCGACAGGCTGGCCGCGGCCGAATGAACTCAGAATGAACGGGAACCGGAGCTGCAGCCCGGCGTTCCGCGACGACTGCAGGGAGATGGACAATGCCACGCGGTGACAAATCGGCCTACACCGACAAGCAGAAGCGCAAGGCGGAGCATATCGAGGAGAGCTACGAGGAGCGCGGCGTCGACAAGGAGGAGGCCGAGCGGCGCGCCTGGGCCACCGTCAACAAGGAGAGCGGCGGCGGCAACAGGAGCGGCTCGGGGCGCGGCAAGCCGGACAATCACAGCGCGGCGAAACGCGGTGGCGAGCGCGGCGGCAAGGCCTCCGCGTCACGCAGCGCCGCGGAGCGCTCGGCTTCCGCCAAGAAAGCCGCCGCAACGCGCAAGAGACGCGCCGCGGCCTCCTGATCCGACGCCTCAGCCGCCGATGTTGAAGGCGGCGAGCGCGGCCATGTTGACGATGTCGCTGTCCTTGGCGCCGAGCGGAACGATCTGGACCGGTTTGTCGAGGCCGACGATCAACGGGCCGATCACGGTCGAGCCGCCGAGTTCCTGCAGCATCTTGGTCGAGATCGAGGCCGAGTGGAACGCCGGCATGATCAGCACGTTCGCCGGCCCGCTCAGTCGGCAGAACGGGTACTGCGCCATCAGATCGCGGTTGAGCGCGACATCGGCGGCCATTTCGCCGTCATACTCGAAATCAACGCGCTGGGCGTCGAGCAGCTTGACCGCCTCGCGCACCTTCTCCGAGCGCTCGCCGGCTGGGTGGCCGAAGGTCGAGAAGGCGAGCATCGCGACCTTGGGCTCATAGCCGAGGCGCCGCGCCACGCCCGCGGCCTCGATCGCGATCTCGGAGAGTTCCTTCGCCGTCGGCATCTCGGTGATGGCGGTATCGGCGACCAGCACCGTGCGCTCGCGCGACAGCACGATCGAGACGCCGATCACGCGGTGCCCCGGCTTCTCGTCGATGACGCGGCGGACCTCCTCCAGCGCGATCGAGTAGTTGCGGGTGACGCCCGTGACCATCGCATCGGCATCGCCGAGCGCGACCATAGCGGCTGCGAAATGGTTGCGGTCCTGGTTGATCAGGCGCTGGCAGTCGCGGAAGAGATAGCCCTGCCGCTGCAGGCGCTCGTAGAGATACTGCGCATAGGCGGTGTTGCGCTTGGACAGCCGCGCGTTCTGGACCGAGATGCCCTTGGTCTCGAGATCGATGCCGAGGAAGGTCGCGGTCTCGAAGACGCGCTCCTCGCGGCCGACCAGGATGGCGTGGCCGAGCCCCTGATTGACGAAGGAGACCGCGGCGCGGATGACCTGCTCCTCCTCGCCCTCCGCGAAGACGACGCGCTTGGGATAGCGCCGGACGCGCTCGAAGATGCGGTTCAGCGTCCCGGCGACAGGGTCGCGCCGGGCCGAGAGCTGCGCCTTGTAGGCGTTCATGTCGACGATCGGCTTGCCGGCGACGCCGGTCTCCATCGCCGCCTTGGCCACTGCCATCGGCACGACCTGGATCAGCCGCGGATCGAAGGGCACCGGAATGATGTAGTCCTTGCCGTAGCGCGGCCGCGACCCCTGATAGGCGGCGGCGACCTCGTCGGGCACGTCCTCGCGGGCGAGCGAAGCCAGCGCCTCGGCGGCGGCGATCTTCATCTCCATGTTGATGGTCTTGGCCCGCACATCGAGCGCGCCGCGGAAGATGAAGGGGAAGCCGAGGACGTTGTTGACCTGGTTGGGATAGTCGGAGCGGCCGGTGGCCATGATGGCGTCGTCGCGCACGGCATGGACCTGCTCCGGCGTGATCTCCGGATCGGGATTGGCCATGGCGAAGATGATCGGGTTCTTCGCCATCGAGGCGACCATCTCGGGCGTCACGGCGCCCTTCTGCGAGAGGCCGAAGAAGGCGTCCGCCCCGTCCAGGGCCTGCGCGAGGGTGCGCCGGTCGGTCACGGCCGCATGGGCCGATTTCCACTGGTTCATGCCCTCGGTGCGACCCTGATAGATCACGCCCTTGGTGTCGCAGAGAATGACGTTGTCGGGCTTGAAGCCCATCGCCTTGAGGAGCTCGGTGCAGGCGATCGAGGCGGCGCCGGCGCCGTTGATGACGAGACGGGTGGTCTTGACGTCGCGGCCCGTCAGATCGAGCGCGTTGATGAGACCGGCGGCAGCGATGATCGCGGTGCCGTGCTGGTCGTCATGGAAGACCGGAATGTCCATGAGCTCGCGCAGGCGCTGCTCGATCATGAAGCATTCGGGGGCCTTGATGTCCTCGAGATTGATGCCGCCGAAGGAGGGGCCGAGATAGCGCACCGCCTCGATGAACTTGTCGGCATCCTCGGTATCGACCTCGAGATCGATCGAGTCGACATCGGCAAAGCGCTTGAACAGGACGGCCTTGCCTTCCATCACCGGCTTCGAGGCGAGCGCGCCGAGATTGCCGAGGCCGAGGATGGCGGTGCCGTTGGAGATGACGGCGACGAGGTTGCCGCGCGCCGTGTAATCATAGGAGCGCGTATGGTCTTCGGCGATGGCCAGAACCGGCACCGCGACTCCGGGCGAATAGGCCAGCGAGAGGTCGCGCTGCGTCGCCATCGGCACCGTGGCCACGATCTCGAGCTTGCCGGGCCGGCCCTCCGAATGGAACAGCAGGGCTTCCTGATCGGTGAAGGTCGGGCGAGTGCGTTTGATCGGCGGCTGGTCGGACATCGCAATATTCTTTTTGTGAGCGTTTCCCAGGGGACGCGGACCATAGGCAAGGGGCCGGCCCGCCACAAGCCGCACGCGGCGCGGCCCGTCCATGCCCCGCCGTCCGGAGAGCCGACGGCGGAGCTGAAGAAGGGGTCCGTCAGAGCCGGCGGCGGACGCTGGCGACGAAATCGCCGACATAGTGGTCGAGCGCGCCGGTCTGCTCCTCGACGGTCCGGGCCGCCTCCAGGACCAGCTTGGCGGCCTCGCCGGTCACGCGCGCCTCGTCGCCGACCGAGCCGACATTGGAGGTCACCGCGACGGCGCTGCGGGCAACGGCCTGAGCGTCCCCGGCGATCGTGGTGACGATGTCGGCCTGGCGGCTGACGACCCGCGCCAGCACGCCCGAGCTCTGCTGCATCTCGTTCATCGTGCGGTCCATGAAGGCGACAGCCCCGGCAGCGGTCGCGGCGGCCGAGCGCACCTCCTGCAAGGTCGCCGCGATGTCGCGCGTCGCCTGACGGGTCTGTTCGGCGAGGTTCTTGACCTCCCCGGCGACGACGGCGAAGCCGCGGCCGGCGGCCCCGGCGCGGGCGGCCTCGATGGTGGCGTTGAGAGCGAGAAGATTGGTCCGCGCGGCGATGTCCTCGATGAAGTCGAGAACCGCGCTGGCCTTGTCGGCAGCGGCATTCAGTCCGGCGACATCGGCCTGTGTCTCGCGCACATAGCTCGCGGCCTCATGGGCAGCCTGGTCGGCCTGGTCCGTCTGGCGTGTCAGCTCCCGGATCGAGGCGTCGATCTCCTCGGCCGCCGCGGCGACACTGCCGATGCGGGCGGAAGCGGAATCGGCCTCACGGGTCACGGCTTCCGCACGCTTCGTCGTGGCATCGGCGCTCAGCGCCATCGCCCCCGCGGCCTCGTGCATGCGGCGGGCGGATTGCGAAACTTCGCTCAGCGCCTTGCCGACGGTGACCTCCAGCTGACCCGCGAGTTCGTCGAGCTGCCGCCGGCGGGCGGCCTCAATCTCGGCTCGGCTTGCCTCGAGGCTGCATTCGTCGGTGGCGTCGAACAGGATGCCGTCCCAGATGCGGGTGCCGTCGGGCAGGCTGCGCATCGTGGCCTCGCTGCGCAGGGCGACGATGCGCCCATCCTTCCCGTGGTAGCGCAGATGCAGGCGCCAGTTGTCGCTCGGATCGAAGCCGTTGCGGCAGGCCTCCTCGAAGCGCGCGCGGTCTTCCGGGATCATCCGGTCGATCCAGACGCGCGCGTCGCGCTCGACCTCCTCCTGCTTCAGCCCCAGCAATTCGCCGAGCTGGAAGGAGGCGAAGCGGTAACTGACCCGCCCCTCGGGCGAGAGGATGCGCTGGTAGAGCGTGCCGGGGACCCTCTCCGCGAGATTGCGGAAGCGATAGGCCATTTCGCGGCGCTCGGCGTCGATGAGGATGATGAGCGCGCCGAGCGTCGCGCCAGCCACATTGACCACCATGGTCGGCGGCATGGCCTGCGTCATGACGCGCCAGACCATGTCGGCATCGGGCAGCAGAAGTGGCGTCGGGATCAGGACGGCCGCCGAAGCAAGCGCGATCAGAGGGATGTCGCCCTTGACGACGAGACGCTCGATGCGCGGCCTGCGCCAATAAACGGCCAGGCCGGCAGCGGCAGCGAGCAGCAGGCCGACGAGACCCATCGTCATGCCGGCTCCGCCCTGGAAGTAGCGCAAGGCCGAGAGTGGCCCGAGTGTCAGAACTGCTCCGACTGGTCCGCCCACTGCGCCGGCAAGAAGGGCCGCGATGTTGCGGGAGCTGACCGCCACGCCAGGCAGGATCATGAAGGGGTGCATCATGCTGGCGAGGCCGGCCACCGCGAAGAGCAGGCCGATCAACACCGGGCGCAGTTGCGGATAGCGCTCCACCCGCGCCATCACGACCGTGACGGCGAGCGCCGCCAGGAGAATGAAGGACAGGCTTTCGACGAGGGCGATGATCAGAGCCATCGCGTCGCTTTCCACGGGGCCGCTTCCTGAACGACTGAAGCGCGAGGGCTCGATCCTGACATCGGTCGCAATTCGCTAGAGGCGGCGCCGCAGGCTGCCGACGAACTCGCCGACATAGCGGTCGAGCGAGGCCGTCTGGTCGTCCACCCGACGCGCGACGTCGAGCACGCGCTCGGCCGCATCGCCGGTGACGGAGACCTCCGCAGCGACGGAGCCGACGCTGGAGGTGACGGCGCTGGTGCTGCCGGCCACGGCCTGTGCATCGATGGTGATCGAGGTCGCGATATCGGCCTGGCGGCTGACAACCCCCGCGATGGCGCCCGAAGTCTGTTCGATCGCTGTCATCGTGCCTTCGATCTGGGCGACGGCGTCGGAGGCCGTGGCGGCGGCCCCACGGATATCCTGCAGCGTCGCGGCGATGTCGCGCGTCGCCTTCTGGGTCTGCTCGGCGAGGTTCTTGACCTCGCCCGCGACGACGGCGAAGCCGCGCCCGGCCGCTCCGGCACGGGCCGCCTCGATGGTGGCGTTGAGGGCGAGAAGATTGGTGCGGGCCGCGATGTCCTCGATGAAGTCGAGGACGGAGCTGACCTTGTCGGCCGCCGCGCCCAGGCCGGCCACGTCCTGCCGGGTGGTGCGGACATAGCTGGCGGCGCCGCGCACCATCTCGTCGGCGTGGGCGGTCTGCCGGGTCAGCTCGCGGATCGAGGCCTCGATCTCTTCGGCCGCCACGGCGACGCTGCCGACGCGGCGGGAGGCGAGTTCGGCCTCGCGGGTCACTTCGCCCGCGCGCAGGGCGGTGTTATGGGCGCTGCCGGCCATGGCATTGGCCGCATCGTGCATACCGCGGACCGAAGAGGCGACCTCCTGGAGGGCTTTTCCGACCTTCGCCTCGAGCTGGGCGGCGAGTTCCTCGACGGCGGCCTTGCGGTCCTCGTCCATCTCGTGGCGCTGCTGCGCCAGGGTGCGCTCGGCGGTGACGTCGGTCATGATCCCGTCCCAGCAGATCGAGCCGTCCGGCAGGCGGCGCGGCGCGGCATCCGTGCGCAGCCAGATCAGCGAGCCGTCATCCCGGATATGGCGTGCCTCGAAACGCCAGGGCTTGAGCGTGCGGTCGGCAGCGGCGGCGGCGTTGGCCTTGGCCAGGAACTCGCGATCCTCCGGCACCATCCAGCGCAGCCAGCTTTCCGGATCGCGCTCGACCTCCTCGCGCGTGACGTCGAGAAACTGCTCGATCTTGGAATTGGCGAGCTTGTGCTGGATCGTGCCGTCCGGCCGCAGGATCTTCTGGTAGAGGACGCCGGGCATGTTGGCGGTGCAGGCCTCCAGCCGCAGCATCGCCTCGATGCGCTGATGGTCGCTCTTGATGATGAAGCCGATCAGCAGCCCGCCCGCGACATTCACCGCCGTCGCCGCCGGACCGGAAATCGCCCTCATGAGGTCCCAGGCGCGCGGGAATTCGGCGAAGACCAGGATCATCGCGATCGGCATCCATGCCGCGACGAGGCTCAGCGCGACGAAGCCCGCCATCGTGAAGCTTCGGCCCGAACGCCTGAGCCAGAGCGAAACACCCAGACCGATCGTCGCGCACAGGACGAGGCCGACGACACCCGCCGCCGTGCCCGCCCCGCCGATATAGACACGGACCGCCGCCAGCACGGCCGCCGTCACGACCGCGCCGATCGGCCCGCCGAGCGGGCCCGCCAGCACCGCGGCGATGTTGCGGAAATCCAGCAGGATGCCGGGCTCGACCACGATGGGATCGAACATGCTGGCACTGCCGCCGGCGGCGATGATCAAGCCGATGATGGCCTGTCTGAGCCGGTGATGGCTGCCGAGCCGCTGCGTCGCAAGCGGCACCAGCACTGCCGCCACGATGAGGTAACCCAGACCCCTGGTCAGTTCCAGTAGCATATCGCCTTGCCTGCTGCGGCTGAGATCGGCACGGCTTCTTCTACTGTGTTTGCTGCTAACGAATCCTGAACCTTGTTGCGGCGCGGTCGCGGAAGCGCCGCATCCACATCAAAAACCGAGCCGCGTCCCTTGGCCGGCCGCGGATGGGTTGCAAGTCGGGGCCGAAACGCTAGCGTTTCGCGCGATGCTCCCATCCAGCGCTTCCCTCGCCGACGAGGCCAAAAGGCCTTCCGCCGCCATGACGCCCGCCGCCGGCGGCCGGGACGAGAGCGCACGCGTCACGCCGATGATGGCGCAGTACATCGAGATCAAGGCCGCCAATCCGGACTGCCTGCTGTTCTACCGGATGGGCGATTTCTACGAGCTGTTCTTCACGGATGCCGAGATCGCGTCGCGGACGCTCGGCATCGTGCTGACCAAGCGCGGCAAGCACCAGGGCGACGACATCCCGATGTGCGGGGTGCCTGTCGAGCGCGCCGACGACTATCTGCAGCGGCTGATCGCGGCCGGGCACCGCGTCGCCGTCTGCGAGCAGATCGAGGATCCGGCGGAGGCCAAGAAACGCGGGCCGAAATCCGTGGTGCGGCGCGACGTGGTGCGCCTCGTCACGCCTGGCACCATCACCGAGGAGCGCCTGCTCGAGCCCGGTCGCGCCAGCCTGCTGGTCGCCGTCGCCCGGCGAAAGCTCGGCGATGCCAGCGCGCTCTACGGAATCGCCGCGATCGACATCTCGACCGGGCGCTTCAGCGTGATGGAGGCGCCGCAGGAGCGCCTCGCGATCGAATTCGCGCGGCTCGAGCCCCGCGAGATCGTCTGTCCCGACGCGATCCATGACGATCCCGCCCTGCAGGGCTTCTGGCGCGAACTGGGGCTGCCGGTGACGCCGCTGGCGCGCGAGGGGCTCGACGCCGCCTCGGCGGAGCGGCGGCTCAGGGAGTTCTTCGGGGTCGCGACGCTCGACGCTTTCGGCGCCTTCAGCCGGGCCGAGATCGCGGCTGCCGGCGCAGCGCTGGCCTATGTCGAGCGCACGCAGTTCGGCGCCCGCCCGCCCCTGTCCCCGCCCGTGCGCGATTCCGGCTCGGACACGATGCTGATCGATGCGGCGACGCGGGCCAATCTCGAACTGACGCGCACGCTCGCGGGCGAGCGCGGCGGCAGCTTGCTTGCCGCGATCGACCGCACGGTCACGCCCGGCGGGGCACGGCTCTTGGCCGAGCGCCTGGCCGGGCCGCTGACCGACCCGCAGGCGATCGCGGCGCGTCATGACGCGGTGGCCGCGCTGGTAGCGGACGGCGCCCTTCGCGAAGATCTCCAGGTCGCGCTCGCCCGCGTGCCCGACATCGCCCGGGCGCTGGCACGGCTCGCGCTCGACCGCGGCGGCCCGCGCGACCTCGCCGCGCTCGGAGCGGGGCTGACGGCGGCGCGCGCCATCGTCGCCATGCTGCTCGACCGCGTGGCCCTGCCGGCCGAATTGTCGAAAGCCTCGCGCGCCCTCTCCGAGATCGACCCCGACCTGCCGGCGCGGCTGGCGGCGACGCTGGCCGAGGAACTGCCGCTCAACCGGCGCGACGGGCGCTTCGTGCGCGAGGGCCATGACCCGGCGCTGGACGAGCTGCGCCTGCTGCAGGTCGATTCGCGCAAGGTGATTGCGCAGCTGCAGGCCCGCTACGCGGCCGAGACCGGCTGCCGGACGCTGCGCATCAAGCACAACGCCATGCTCGGCTATTTCGTCGAGGTGCCGCAGGCCGTCGGCGAGGATTTCCTCAAGGAGCCCTGGCGGGCGACCTTCGTGCATCGCCAGACCATGTCGGACGCAATGCGCTTCTCCTCCGTCGAACTCGGAGGGCTGGAAGCGAAGATCGCCTCGGCGGCCGACCGGGCGCTGAAGCTGGAGCTCGGCATCTTCGCCGCCCTGAGCGAGGCGGTGCTGGCCCAGGCCGAGCCGATCAAGCGCGCGGCCGCGGCTCTGGCCGAGATCGACGTCGCGGCCGGGCTGGCCGAACTCGCGAGCAGCGAGGGCTGGAGTCGCCCGCTGGTCGATGGCAGCGAGGCCTTCGCGATCAGCGGAGGTCGCCACCCGGTCGTCGAGGCGGCGCTGAAGCGCGACGGCAAGCCTTTCGTCGCCAACGACACCGAACTCTCGCCGCCCGCACCCGGCGCCAGGGGGGGCCGGATCTGCCTGATCACAGGCCCGAACATGGCGGGTAAATCGACTTTCCTGCGCCAGAATGCCCTGATCGCCGTTCTGGCGCAGATGGGCTCCTTCGTGCCGGCCGCTTATGCGCATATCGGCATCGTCGACCGGCTGTTTTCGCGCGTCGGCGCCGCCGACGATCTCGCCCGCGGGCGCTCGACTTTCATGGTCGAGATGGTCGAGACCGCAGCGATCCTGAACCAGGCCGGGCCTCGAGCGCTGGTCATTCTCGACGAGATCGGACGCGGCACCGCGACCTTCGACGGCCTTTCGATCGCCTGGGCCGCGATCGAATATCTGCACGAGGTCAATCACTGCCGGGGCCTCTTCGCGACGCATTACCACGAGCTGACCGCCCTGGCGGACCGGCTGGACCGCGTCGCCAACGCCACCGTCCGCGTCACCGAATGGAATGGCGAGGTGGTCTTCCTGCACGAGGTCGTGCCGGGCGCGGCCGACCGCTCCTATGGCATCCAGGTCGCCAAGCTCGCCGGACTGCCCCCGGCCGTGGTCGAACGTGCCCGCACCATCCTCGGCGAACTGGAGAAGAGCGAGCGCGAGAAGCCGGTGGCCTCGCTGGTCGACGATCTGCCGCTCTTCGCCGTTCCGCAGCGGCGCATGACCGCGCCGCCGCCTCTGCCGGCGGAGGACCCGCTTCGCCTGGCCCTCGACGACCTCGACCTCGACGAGATGACGCCACGCGAGGCGCTGGAGGCGCTGTACCGGCTGAAGGGGCTGGGTTAGCCGATCCGCCGAATGCTCGTGATCGCGCCGAAGCTCTTGGCCTGGATCCGGTCGCGGGCGGTGCGGAGCGGCTCGCTCATCACCGTCATCGAATAGGCGGTGGCGTGGAGCAGCGTGTCGGGGTCGCTCATGATGCCGACATGGCCCTTCCAGAAGACGAGGTCGCCGCGCCGCAGGCCGCTCAGACTGTCGTCGAAGGATACGGGCTCGCCGAGCTCCCGCTCCTGCATGTCGGAATCGCGGGGCGAGGCGATACCGGCTGCAGCCAGCGCCAGCTGCGTCAGTCCGGAGCAGTCGAGCCCGAGGCTGGTCTTGCCGCCCCAGAGATAGGGCGCGTTCAGGCAAAGCTCGGCCACGGTGACGAAGTCGGGCTCCGGCGCCTCCAGCGCCGCCAGATGCGGCGCGAAGACGAAGCCGGTGGCGTAGCGGCCAAATTCCGACAGCGTCAGGAACTCGCCGCTCTCGCCGGACACGGCCACCCCGGCCCCCAGCGAGAGCGCCGCCAGCGGCGGCAGCTTCATCGACGGGCCGGGATAGACGAAGGTCCGCAGCGCCCGGACGCGGTGGGTGGGCGCGAGCGCATCCGGCCGCAGCGCATCGTCCGGCAGATAGCCGACATAGCCGTCCGTACGGAGCTGAACCCAGGCCCAGCCCTCGAAGCGCTCATAGACGTCGACCGCCTCGCCACAGAGCGCCTCAGTGTCGAGCGGCGCATCCGGCCGCGGCTCGCGCCGCAGCGGCGCCGAGGGCGCGACGACGCGCATCGGCTCGGGATCGACGAAGGCGCGGGCCTCGACCTGCCCGATCAGGTGGCGGGCGGCGAGATCGGGACGGGCGGGGGTCAGGCGGCGGTCGAGAATCGCGGTCATCACGACACTCTATCGCCGCAGCGGAGCGCCGGAAACGCTCAGCCCGCGGCAATCTCGCGCGCACGCTCGACGACGCGGTCGGCGAGGCGCTCGACGGCGAGCGCACCGGCGACCGTGCGCTGGATCACGACGTTGCGGCGGTCGGCCTCGTCGCGCCGGCGCGTTACCAGCCCGAGCTTTCCCATCGTGTCCAGGGCTCTGGTGATGACCGGCTTAGTCACGCCGAGCTGAGCAGCGAGTCCGCGCACCGTGTGGGGTGGCAGCTCCAGATAGATCGTCAGCAGGATCGCCGTCTGGCGCGCCGAGAGATCGGATTCGCCGTCGCGCACCAGGTCGAGATGGACCTGGCGCCACAATCTGAGGGCTTGCGAAGGCCTGATCTCAAGCGGCATGACTCGGACCCGTCGCGATCGTTACGGAGCCGGATCATTGCCTCGCCTTCGCTGCGGTGCAACAGGGTTCTGCCGACAGGCTTAACCGGGCGGGTGCAGCTGCTTGACGAGAGCGTAAACCAGACGTGCGGCCTGGCACTCCCCACCCTCCGGCCGGCCGGGCTTCGCGGAGGGATTCCAGGCGTAAATGTCGAAATGCGCGTAGGATGGGCATTTCTCCACGAAACGGTTGAGGAAGAGCGCCGCCGTGACCGAACCGGCGAAACTGCCGCCGGAGACGTTGTTGAGATCAGCCACGCGCGAGTCGAGCATGCGCTCATAGGGCGGCCAGAGCGGCATCCGCCAGACGGGATCGTTCACCGCCTGCCCCAGCCGGGCGATCTCGGAGGCGAGCCCGTCATCATGGGTGTAGAAGGGCGGGAGTTCGGGGCCAAGCGCGGTGCGGGCCGCGCCGGTCAGCGTGGCGAAGTCGATCAGGAGTTCGGGAGCCTCCTCATCGGCCAGGGCAAGGGCATCGGCCAGGATCAGGCGGCCTTCGGCGTCGGTGTTGCCGATCTCGACGCTGAGCCCCTTGCGGCTCGTCAGCACATCACCCGGACGGAAGGACGCGCCGGCCACGGCGTTCTCGACCGCGGGGACTAGCAGGCGCACCCGCACCGGCAGCTTCGCCAGCATGATCATGCGCGCGGCGGCAATGGCCGCGGCGGCGCCGCCCATGTCCTTCTTCATCAGCAACATGCCAGCGGAGGGCTTGAGATCGAGCCCGCCCGTATCGAAGGCGACGCCCTTGCCGACCAGCGTGACAAGGGGGTGGCCGGGATCGCCCCAGACCAGGTCGATCAGACGCGGCAGCCGCGGGGACGCGCGGCCGACGGCGTGGATCATCGGAAAATTGCGGGCGAGAAGATCATCCCCCACGATCACGGTGACCACCGCGCCGGTTTCCTCCGCCAGGGCGCGGATCGCGGCCTCGATCTCGGCCGGTCCCATGTCGTTGGCCGGGGTGTTAACGAGATCGCGCGCCAGAGCGACCGCTTCGGCGGTACGAACGAGCTCTGCGCCATCGACCCCCTCGGGCAGGACGAGCCGGGCGGCAGGCGGTGGGGACTTGCGGTAGCGATCAAAGCGATAGCCCTGCAGCAGCCAGCCCAGCGCCGCCAGTTCCGGGTCCCCGGTCTCACCCGACAGGACGTAGTCGCCCGCCGGCAGCAGCGCGGCGAGTCGGCCGGGTGCGAAAGGATCGCGGCGGCGCGCCTCGGGGCCCTCCACCCCGAGCAGCACGGCCGCAACAGCTCCCGTCGCATCCGGCAGCAGGACATGCTGACCCGGCTGGGCCGCGAAGCCCTGGGCCTCGGCGAAACGGCGGGCCTCCGGGGCGAGATCGGCGAGCAGGGTCCGCAGCCCAGCCTTCGTGACGCAATGCAAGGGAATGGCGCCGGAGGACGCCGTGGAAACGAGGCTGTTCACGCGCAGGATACCTGAGAGAGCGGCGGGGGTCGGTTAAGGATGCGTTAGGGTTAACGTTTTATCACCAGATCGACCACATCGGCCATGGTGGCGAGCGGTGAGACCCATGTTGTCCAGTCATCTGTCAGCTTATGTCCCCAAGGTCGCGGCGCCGCATCCCGCTCGCGCGCGCACACTCTCTCGCCCCGTTCTGGGCCTCGCCCTGTGCCTCACCGGGCTGGCCCTGGCCGGCTGCCAGAGCAAGGGCGGCCTCGGCGACATCACGGGTTCGATCGGCAGCAGCCAGACGCAGCCCCGTACCCCCTCGGACTGGCATGCCGAAAGCGAGCGCTGGGGCAAGCGCTACGAAGCCAATCGCAAGGATCGAGACGCCGCCTTCTACTATGCCCGTGCCCTGCGCGCGCTCGATCAGAACGCCCAGGCACTGGCCGTGCTCCAGAGTGCGGTGCTGACCCATACCAATGATCGCGAGCTGCTCGGCGCCTATGGCCGTTCGCTGGCGGATAACGGCCGGCTGAAGGAGGCCGACGAGGTGCTGTCGCGCGCCCATTCGCCGGAGCGGCCGGACTGGCGCATCCTCTCCGCCCAGGGCACCGTCGCCGATCAGCTCGGCGACCACCAGCGCGCGCAGCAGATCTATCAGGCCGCCTTGAAGATTGCTCCCGGCGAACCGACGGTGTTGTCCAATCTCGGCCTGTCGCTGGCGCTTTCGCGGCAGTTGCCGGAGGCCGAACGCGTCCTGCGCGAGGCGGTCTCGAATGGCCGTGGCGACCCGCGGGTGCGCCAGAACCTCGTGCTCGTGCTCGGCCTGCAGGGCCGCTTCGCGGAGGCCGAGACGCTGGCGAAGCAGGACCAGAGCCCCGCGGAAGCGGCAGCGACCATCGCCTATCTCAAACGCAGCGTGAGCCAGCCGAACAGCTGGGAAATGCTCAAGACCGGCGGGGCGAGGCCGAAGGCGAAGCCGGCTCCTGCCCAGGCCGGCGCTCCGACGCCCCCACCGCAAGGCTGACGACACACCCTTTCAGGCGCCCGGTCGCACCGGCGCCAAGCCCGCTCTTGTTTTTTCCGGTTTTGGGTCGCGATCCGCCAGGACTCGGGTCCGACAGGGTGAAAAGCCCTGCCGGGGGCAGAACCTCGTGCCTCACTCAAATCCGCTACTGCAGCTTCATCGTCTGGATCGCCGCCGGCATCATGATGACGACGAAGAGCACGGGCAGGAAAAACAGGATCATCGGCACGGTGAGCTTGGGCGGCAGCGCAGCCGCCTTCTTCTCGGCCGCCACCATGCGCTGGTCGCGGCTTTCCTGGGCGATCGTGCGCAGCGCCGTCCCCAGCGGCGTGCCGTAGCGCTCCGCCTGAATCAGCGCGGTACAAACGGACTTGACCCCCTCGAGCCCCGTGCGCGTCGAGAGGTTCTCATAGGCCTGCCGGCGCTCGGAGAGATAGGACAGCTCCGCCGTGCAGAGCGCGAACTCCTCGGCCAGCGGAACCGACTGGCCGCCGATCTCGGTCGAGACCTTGCGGAAGGCGTGCTCGATCGACATGCCCGATTCGACGCAGATCAGCAGCAGGTCAAGCGCATCGGGGAAGGCCGCCTTCATCGAGGCCTGACGCTTGCCGATCTGGTTGGAGAGGAACAGCTCGGGCGCCTTGATGCCGAGATAGGCGCCGCCGACCGCCATGCCGATTCGCAGCATCACCGGCTGGCCGAAGTCGTTGATCACGAACACATAGAGCAGCGTGAACAGGAACAGGCCGATCGGCATCACCAGGCGGAAGAACAGGAAGGCGACTTCGGCCTGCTGGCCGCGATAGCCTGCCATGGCGAGCTGGTTCTTGGCGGTCTCCGTGCCCAGCCAATCGCCCAGCTTGAACTGCTGGACAATGTGCCGCATGAACGCCTTCGGCTCCTGCCGCAGCGAGACCCGGTCGGCTTGGCGGTTGAGGCGCTCGCGCTCGCGGGCCCGGATCTTCTCCCGCTCGGTCGCGACGTTCTTCATCCGTTTCTGGAGGTTCGATCCCTCCGTCAGGGGGATCGCGATCGTCAGCACTGTCGCGGCGGCGGCAATGGCGGCGAACAGCGCCAGCAGGAACTGGCTGTCGACGACCTTGTCCGCGATCAGGGAAATCATCGGTCGTTCCTTAGATATCGAAGTTGATCATCTTGCGCATGACCAAGATGCCGATCAGCATCCAGATCGCGCAGCCGACAAGCGCGAATTTTCCCGCCTGGGTGAGCCATAGCAGCTCGATGTAGCGGGGGGTGGTCAGGTAGACCAGGCCGGCGACGGAAGGCGGCAGACAGGCGATGATCGCCGCGGAGGCCTTGGCCTCCATCGACACCGCCTGGATTTTGTCGCGCATCTTGCGACGCTCGCGGATGACTTTCGATAGGTTGCCGAGGGTCTCGGACAGGTTGCCGCCGGTCTTCTGCTGGATCGCCAGCACAATGCCGAAAAAGTTCGATTCGGCGCAGGGCATGCGCTCGTAGAGCTTGCTGACCGCCTCTGTCAGCGGTAGGCCCAGCGCCTGGCTTTCGATGATCAGGCGGAATTCGGTCCGGACCGGCTCGGCCGCCTCGGTAGCAATGATCCGCAGGCAGTCGTTGAGCGGAAGGCCCGCCTTAATGCCGCGGGTGATGACGTCGATGGCGTTGGGGAACTCGATGCCGAACTTCTTCAGCCGGCGGTCTCGGCAGCGACTCAGGAACCAGGGGGGGATCCCGAACCCGCCGATGAACAGCCCCGCCAGGCCGAGCAGGCTGTTGCCGCTGAGGAGGAAAAGCACGAAGCCCGTGCCGACCGCCATGAAGAGGCTGACGACGTAATACTTCTTTGGGCTCCAGCTCAAACCGGCTTGCTGTATCTTCTGTTCGAGCGTCAGCTTGTTACGGGCGTTCTCCCGGTTCTCGATCTCCTTGAGACTCTGCGCGATCTGGCCGCGCTTCGCCCGCGCCTGCGCTTCGCGATCGAAGGCGCGCGCGGCGACGGGCGCGGCAAATTCCTTGCGGCGCTTTTCAGCCCGTGCCTCGCCGCTGAGCATCGGATAGAACAGCGCATAGGTGACGCCGCCGGCGGCAATCGTCGCGAGCGCCACGACAGCGAGAAAGCTCAGATCCATGGCCGTCTCTCCGGGGCGGATGCGGCGTCAGGCGGCATTGGCTTCGCCCTGCTCGAGCGCGTCGATCGCGGCGGCGAGACGCTGCTCCTCGCCATAATAGCGAGCGCGGTCCCAGAAGCGGGGCCGACCGATGCCCGTCGCGCGGTGGCGGCCGATGAGCTTGCCGTTGGCATCCTCGCCGAGGACGTCGTAGTTCACGAGATCCTGGGTGATGATGACGTCACCCTCCATTCCCATCACCTCGGTGATGTGGGTGATGCGACGCGAACCGTCGCGCAGGCGCTGGGCCTGGATGATCACGTCGATCGAGGAGCAGATCATCTCACGCAGCGTCTTAGACGGCAGCGAAAAGCCGCCCATCGTGATCATCGATTCGATACGGCTGAGGCATTCGCGCGGGGTGTTGGCGTGCAACGTCCCCATCGAGCCATCATGGCCGGTGTTCATCGCCTGCAGGAGATCGAAGGCCTCCGGTCCGCGGACCTCACCCACGATGATCCGCTCGGGGCGCATGCGCAGGCAGTTCTTGACGAGGTCGCGCATGGTGACCGCGCCCGTGCCCTCGAGATTGGGCGGACGCGTCTCGAGCCGCACGACATGAGGCTGCTGGAGCTGGAGTTCGGCGGCGTCCTCGCAGGTGATGACGCGCTCATCCTCGTCGATGTAGTTGGTCAGGCAGTTGAGCAGGGTCGTCTTGCCCGAACCCGTGCCACCCGAGATGACGATGTTGCAGCGGACTCGGCCGATGATCTTGAGGATCTCCGCACCCGGCGGCGAGATAGCGCCGAACTTGACGAGCTGATCGAGCGTCAGCTTGTCCTTCTTGAACTTGCGGATGGTGAGCGCCGGGCCGTCGATCGCCAGCGGCGGGGCGATGACGTTGACGCGCGAGCCGTCGGCGAGGCGCGCGTCGCAGATCGGCGAGCTTTCGTCGACACGGCGGCCGACCTGGCTGACGATGCGCTGGCAAATGTTCATCAGCTGCGCATTGTCGCGGAAGCGGATGTTGGTGAGCGTGATCTTGCCGCCGGTTTCGATGAAGGTCCGGGTGGCGCCATTGACCATGATGTCGGCGATGTCGTCTCGCGCCAGCAGCGGCTCGAGCGGCCCGTAACCGAGAACGTCGTTGCAGATGTCCTCGAGCAGCTCTTCCTGTTCGGCGATGGAAAGCACGACGTTCTTCAGCGAGATGATCTCGTTGATGATGTCGCGGATTTCCTCGCGCGCGGATTCCCCATCCAGCTTGGCGAGCTGTGAGAGATCGATGGCCTCGATGAGAGCACCAAAGATCATGCTCTTCATCTGATAGTATTCGTCGGAGCGCTGCTGCTCCGGCGCAGGCGGCGGAACCGCCCGTCGGGTATCGACTGGCGGCGCAGCCGGCTCCGCCGGACGCAAGGCAGGGGCGGCCGCCGTTGGCGCCTTCAGCGCCAGGGCCGGCGCGGTCGCTCCCCCCGGGGATCGCTTTCCGAACATCTCAACCCTCTCGTCCGCAGGTCAGCGCCGTCATCCGCCGAAGCCGCATCGCTCAGGCCTTGCGCCGGAGCTTCGCCACGATCGGCTCGAACAGGCTTCGCTTGCTGCGCTTGGCCTCGCCGCGGCCGGTCAGACCGCTCGCGATCTGAACGAAAGCCTCGGCGATCTTGCTGCCCGCCTGAACCTCGGCGATCATCTGACCGTTATTGGCCGCGGTGCCGAAGAGCTGGGCATCGAAGGGGATGGTGGCGAGAATATCGAGGCCGAGCGCCTTGGAGAACTCGGACGCATCGATCTCGGGACGCTTGGGTACGCCGACCTGGTTGAGCACCAGCTTGGGACCGGAATCGTTCGGCCGATTGGCCTTGGCCAAATCGACCAGGTTCTTGGCGTTGCGCAGCGAGGCGAGCTCCGGCGCCGCCACGACCACGATCTCGTCGGAGTGAATCAGCGCCCGTCGCGCCCAGGAGCTCCAGAGATGGGGCACATCGAGCACGACGCAGGGAACCGTCGCCCGCAGCAGATCGAAGAGCTGCTCGAAGGCATCCTCCGGCAGGTCGAGCGTGCGGTCGAGCACCGCCGGCGCCGCCAGCAGAGCGAGATTGTCGCTGCAGCGGGAGAGCAGACGGTCGAGCATGTTGGCGTCGAGGCGCTCGGGCGAGAAGACCGCTTCCGCGATGCCCTGCGGCGGGTCTTGGTTGAAGTCCAGCCCCGCGGTCCCGAAGGCGATGTCGAGATCGACGATGACGGTCGAGGCGTCGAGATTGCGGGCGATCGCCCAGGCGACATTGTGCGACACGGTCGAGGCGCCGACGCCGCCCTTCGCCCCCATCACGGCGATGATGCGGCCGAGATTGCGGGCGCCCGGCGCGACATAAAGCTCCGACAGCGTCTTCAGCACATCGAGCGTGCCCAGCGGTGCAATCAGATATTCGCTGACGCCGCGGCGGATCAGGTCGCGGTAGAGCTGGACGTCGTTGACATGGCCGATGACGACCACCTTCGTCCCGGCGTCGCAGCTCTCCGACAGCGCATCGAGATGCGCGACCAGCGTGGCGGAATCGGAGACCGTCTCCAGCACGATGATGTTGGGCGTCGGGGCGGCGCGGAAGGCTTCGACCGCGGCGGCGGGCCCGCCCATCTGAATGCGCGCATGCGCCTTCTCCATGCGCCGGTCGGCGATGGCGGCCTGCATGGTCGCAGCCACGCCCGGCGTCTCGCAGAAGGCCTGGATGGTGACGCGCGGAAGCGGCGCGATCACCTCGTCGGCCGCACCGGTCACAGGTGAGTCCTGATCCTGCCCGGCGCTCATCAGCGTCCTCCGACGGTGGAGTTGATCTGGGGCGTTTCCTGCCGGTACTGGGTCGACGGGTCCTTGCCTTCGCGGATCTTGGCGATGGCGCCCATTCGCTTGGCGATGTCGGGCCTTCCTTCGCCGCGCGAGCGCACGAGATCGACCGGATCGGCGACCTGAGCCGCGAGCGTCGCCTGGCTGGAACAGCCGAAGTTCCAGTAGGGCTCGTTCGACATGTCGTTCTTGAAGCTGGACACGCCCGTATCGGCCGGCCACTGGCCGCAATCATGCGGGAGCCTGGCCTGGAGCGAAGCGAATGTCAGGCGGATGGGAGAGGCGAGATGGGCGTCCGCCACCGGGTAAGTGGTGACCGACAGCGCATTGCCGGGGACGCCGCCACGGGCCAGCGCCGAGCGGATGCCGTTGAGCGTGTCATGGGCTGCCATCTCGCGACGCGTGCCCGTCGGCACCTGAGCGACCAACCCGCCCTTGCCGGAGCGGCGGTATTCGCGGGCGAATTCGGCGACATCCTCCGCCTGTCGATCGTCGAGCCCGCCCCCTGCTCGTCCGACGAAGACATCGAGCGAGCGTGGCGCGTCGCGCAGCACGATCGGGTGACGCTCGCGCACATCCACGGGCACCCCGGTTTCGGCGAGATCGCGCTTGCCGGCACAGGCGCCGGCCAGCAGCGCCGCTGCCAGGGCGACGCCGAGGCCCAGAGGCCGGAGCGAGGTGTTCTGCTGTGATCGAGCCATCATGGTCTCGCCATCCCTTGCATCTGCGGGCTTCGCCATCACGCCTCGGCCTCAGTCGGCGATGAAGCCGACGCGGCCCTTGTAGGCCTGCGGAGCGGGCCCGCCATTCGTGCCGTAGATCTTGTTCAGTCGTCCGAGCAGCACGGCTTGGGCGTCATGCGCATCGACGAAGCCGTCGTCGGGGCGCTGCACCTGGTTCGGCTCCATCGGCTTCGCGATGTAGGGTGTCGCTGTGATCATCAGCTCCGTTTCTTCACGCTGATAGTCGCGCGAGCGGAACAGCACGCCGATCACGGGCAGGTTCATCAGGCCCGGAAAGCCGTTTAGCGAGGATCGGGAGACACGCTGGATCAGGCCGGCCGTCGCCAGCGTACCGCCAGATGGCAGTTCAACTGTCGTGTCGGATTTGCGGACGCGGAACGCCGGCGCGTTGACGACCTGCTGGCTGCTGTTGCGCGTATCGCTCAGGCGGAGCTGGTTCTCGAAGTCGAGCTCCGTCACCTCGGTAGCGATGCGCATGCTGATCTTGTTGTCCGATAGGACGATCGGCGTGAAGTTGAGAGCGACGCCAATCGGTCGGTACTGTATGCCGAGCGTACAGAGGCCGGTGCCGTCGCAGGAGTAACCGCTAGGGACCGGAACCTCGCCGCCGGCGGTGAACTTCGCGCTCTCGCCCGAAATGGCGGTGACGGTCGGCTCGGCGAGGACGCGCGAGAGGCCGGCGCGCTCGAGCGCGCGCAGGGTGAAGTTCGTCGAATTGCCGATGCCTGCGGTGACCGCAGTCGCGGCGAGCGCCTGCGGCTGCAGCGGCAGAGGATTGTCGAGCGTCGGCGTGATCGAGAAGTTGCCGAGCTTCCACTCACCGGTCGAGTTGATGCCGAGCTGCTTGATCGCCTTGCGCGAGACCTCGGAGACGACGACCTTGACCATGACCTGGTCGCGGCCGCGGATCGTCAGGGAGTTGATGACGGCGCCCTTCGTGGACGAAAAGATGCCCGCCGTAGTGCCGACGAAGGCATTGGCGATATCGACGGCCTGGGTCGCTTCCGAGGCGTTGGCGACGTTGCCGACGAGCAGGATCGAATTGCCGGCCGGCTTCACCTCGATCTGGGCCCGAGGCATGGCGGAGCGCAGGGTCTGGCGCAGCACGTTGAGGTCGCGACCGACTTCGATCTCGAGGGAGGTAATCTGCCGCCCCTCGCCGTCGATGACGAAGATCGAGGTCTGGCCATCGGCGATGCCGATGATGAAGAGCTTGCGGGCCGACCGGACGACCGCGTTGGCGACCTTCGGGTTGGCGACAAAGACCTCCTTGGCATCGCGCGGCAGGTCGAGGATCAGCGAACGACCGATCGAGAGGTCGATCTTGCGCGAGATGGCGTGTTCGCTGGTGCCGACGTTCAGGACGGGCGCCTGGCCGGTGTTCTGAGCCAGGACCGGCCCGGCAAGCACCAGGGTCAGGACGGCGGGGAGGAGGAGACGGTCCCGGATCACTGGTTCGCACTCCTCATGGTAACGCCGTATTTGACGATGGTCATGGCGCCCTCGGCGGTCGGGCCAGCGACCACCTGCCCGGCATCCTTCAGGCTGCGCAGCGAGAGCGACAGCGTACCCATCTTCTGGGCGCGGAACAGCGTCTCGGCCTGGCCCGGCTCGACTTCGAGCGTCGCGGTCTCGCCGACGACGACCTTCTCGCCGTTTCGCTCCTGGACGTTCTGGCCGATGGCGAGAACCCGCAGGTTGCGCAGGATCGTCTCGCTGAGGAAGGCGTCGCCTTCGCCCTCCACCGACGGGCCCTTTACCGTCACGACGACGTCGACCCGATCATTTGGGAGAATGAAGCCGCCGGCCGTGTTGGCGCCGCGGCTGTCGGTGGAGATGGCCACCGCTCGCATGCCGGAGGGCAGGATGGCCGAGAGGAAGCCGGTGCCGTCGGTCTTGATCAACTTCTCGCGGCGGATCGGTTCGGCGGCGAGCATGCCGTAGCGTGCGACTTGGCCCGTCAGCTCCTGTTCGGCCTGCGGGGCTTCGTCTTTCCGGATGACGCCGGCCGGAACGCTCGCGAGCGGCCAGTCGAGCCAGCGCAGATCGGCGGTTGCGACGACGTTGCCGACGGGGATGTCCGCCGCGGCGACGAGCACGGGCACCGTGGGCGCCGGCTCAATCCGGGCGACCGGCGCCGGCGCCGGCGATGGATTGCCGATCAGCATGGCGGCGCCGATGCCGGCGACCAATGCGACCAGAAGAATGACAATACGGGCGGGACTCATAGCGACTGACCCTCGGCCAAACCCAGTTGGCGCTCGGCGAGGATCGTGCGGCTGGAATCGTCAACTTATGGTTAATCGGACGTATCTTTTTTGGGGTGCGGCCAAGGGTTGCCGGGCGGCGCGGCCGCTCAGAGCCCGATCGAGGCCCGCCAGAGCGAGGTCTCGGGCAGCACCAGCAGCGCGGCAAAGGCGAGGGCGATGCCGTAGGGAACCCCCTCCTTGGGCGAATGGAGGCGCCTCACCCAGGACCAGCGAACGACGGGCGCCGGCAGCGGATTGGCGCGCAGCTGCACGAGGGCGAGCGTCAGGACGCCTCCGGCGAGGCCGGCGATGGCGAGGTAGGGCATCAGCTGCTCGAAGCCAAACCAGAGGGCGGTGACGGCCGCCAGCTTGGCGTCGCCGCCGCCGATCCAGCCTGCCGCGAACATGCCGAAGCAGACGAGCAGGACGACCGCGCCCGCCGCCAGATGCCAGCCGATCTGGCTCCAGGCGAGGCCGAGCGTCGCGGTGCAGACGACAAAGGCCGCCACGAGCACGAGGCAGAGGCGGTTCGAGATCGTCATCGAGACCAGATCGCTCGCTGCGGCATAGGCCATCGCGGCCGGGAAGACGACGATCATCATGAAGAGAGCGGGTGTCATGGCCGAGATCCGCGGAATGAGGTTAGATCGCCGGTGGCGCCGGGAGAACAGAGATGGGCCGGGCGCGGGCGGTTGATGCGCGAAGGCGCTCCAGATCCTTTCTGAAGCGCCTTCCGTCTCGCACTGAGCGGATGCGATCCGCTTGGGATCACTTGGCCTTGCCGAGTTCGGCGCCGACGTTCGTGAAGGTCGTCTTCAGGTTGGTGCCGAGCGTCGTCAGGGCGGTGATGCAGACGACGGCGACGAGCGCCGCGATCAGGCCGTACTCGATGGCGGTGGCGCCGGACTCATCCTCGACGAAGCGAACGAAAACGTTGGTCATGATTGAAGAACCTTTCGAAGCGAGCTGATCCCCGCTCTCGCTCGGGTCCCGCTTGTGGACCCGAGGAGAATCGGTGGACGCGATGGGGCCTTACTTGGCCTTGCCGAGTTCGGCGCCGACGTTCGTGAAGGTCGTCTTCAGGTTGGTGCCGAGCGTCGTCAGGGCGGTGATGCAGACGACGGCGACGAGCGCCGCGATCAGGCCGTACTCGATGGCGGTGGCGCCGGACTCATCCTTGACGAAGCGAGCGAAAACGTTGGTCATGTGAAACTCCTCTTGAACCACGGTTTGACGGCTGCCTTCGCTCTGATGTGGCTTCGGTCAGCGACGAGATGGACATTACCCCGCCCCTCTTGCTGACCGGTTAAGGCGAAAGAAGAATTCGCCCGTTCCGGCAGACATTCGAGCGATGGTTAACATCACATTTCAGCAATTCCCGATAGATTATATTTGATATATACATGATTATGACAGTTAATGTCTCGTTTTGAATGCAAGCTTTGCTGTCCGTCGGATCTTTTCTCGGGGAGCTCCGGGCTCGCCCATGCCCTCCCGCAAGAGCTCTGTCCCTGCGGCAGCGCTCCGTCCCCGCCCTTAAACCGGGATGACCGCCTGCAATTAGGGTTTGATTCATCATTTTCCGCTTTGCTGTCAGGACGAAAATCTTGAGGCTGCGCGATGTTCACTCTTCCGGCCGCTCTTCGGCGCCATCGGCCCGGCCTCGCCGGGCGCTTCGCCGCGCTTGCAGCAGCCGTCGCCGGGTTCGCGCTGACGGTCGGGACTGGGCCGGTGTGGGCGGCGCCAGCGGCCGGCAAAGTCGAGAGCGTGATCGTCAAGGTAGACCACGCCAAGGTCGTCCGGCTGCCGGAGAAGGCCCAGACGGTGATCGTCGGCAACCCCGCCATCGCGGATGTCGCCGTCCAGAAGAACGGCGTGATGATCGTCACCGGCAAGAGCTTCGGCGTCACCAACCTGATCGCGTTGGATGCAGCCGGCTCCCTCCTGGCGGAGTCGCTCGTGCGCGTGGGCGCGGATTCCGATTCCGTGCTGACCGTGCAGCGCGGGCTGGAACGGGAGAGCTATTCCTGCACGCCCGTCTGCCAGCCGGCAGCCCAGCTCGGCGACGCGCCGAAATACTTCGGCGAGGTCGGTTCCCAGGCCAGCACGCGGAATAGCGCGGCGCTGGGCGCGAGCAAGCGCTGAGACACGGCCGCACAGGGTTAAGGACCCGCTAACCGCGATTCGACCGCGAATGCCGCCGGTCTAACGGATCGGCAAGTCTTTGCCGTTTACATTGAAGGCGTCATCTGACCGATGCCGCATTCGACGAGACCAGGGGCGAAAGCCGGCCCGGTCCGTCGCGGCATCGACCTGCGACGCCAGAACGGGACCCGGACGGCATGACCGACGCTTCCTCAATCGCCCCCGAAGCGACCGCCGCAAGCAAGCCCCAGGCCCAGCGCCGTGCGCGACTGCGGCTGTTCGCGCGCTTCCGCCGCTCGGAAGACGGTGCGACCGCTGTCGAATTCGCAATGATATCGGCCCCGTTCTTCGCGCTGCTCCTCGCCATAGTCGAAACCGCGCTGATGTTCTGGACGAGCCAGGTGCTTGAGGAAGCGGTCTCGGAGACCTCGCGCCGGCTGCTCACCGGCGAGGCTCTGACCCGGTATACCGGTAACGCGGCGACCAACACGCAAGCGTTCAAGAACGACGTCTGCGCCAGTGCGCCGGGGCTCGTCGACTGTTCGAAGCTGGTGATCGACGTCCGCAGCTACAGTTCCTTCGCCAACGCCAAGAACGGAACCGACGGCACCAATCCCATCTCGGCCGGCGGGCTAAACACCACCGGCTTCGGCTACACCGCGCCACAGCCGCAGCAGATCGTCGTGGTCCGGGCCGTGCTCGAATATCCGCTCTACTTCACCAGCTGGAGCACGAGCCTCGTCAACATCGGCTCAGGACGTCGCGGCATCGTCGCCTCGACGACATTCCGGACCGAGCCCTTCAACGCGCCCGCGACATGAGGTCCCCGATGACGCGCGCTTGCGACAACATTTCGAACCGCAAGGCGGTTCGGCACCTCGCACAACGTTTTCGCCGCGATGCCCGCGGCGTCGCCGCGGTCGAGTTTGCGATGATCCTGCCGGCGATGCTGGCGATCTATTTCGGCATCGTCGAGACGGGCCAGGGCGTGATGATCGACCGCAAGGTGACGCAGCTGACGCGCTCGCTCGCAGACCTTACCGCTCAGTCCACCACAATCTCCGATACCGAGATGAGCAACATCTTCGACGCGGCCCAGACGGTGATGATGCCGTACACCAGCGCCAATCCGAAGATGTCGGTCCATCACATCGTCATCGACAGCGCCGGGGTCGCCAAGGTCTGCTGGAGCGAGCAGCGCAACTCGACGAAATACGCGCGCGGCACCACAGTCGCCATCCCGGCCGATCTGCGCCTGCCCAACACCTCGATCGTCATGGCGCAGGCGAGCTACGACTTCACGCCCGTCGTCGGCTGGATCATCAAGGGCGGCGCCATCACCATCGGCGGCGATCCGATCTATATGCGCCCGCGCTTGGGCAAGGCTGGTGGCACCGCGAGCATCGAGCAGATCGAGCGCTCCGGCGTCTCGATGTGCCCCGGCTTCAGCTGATCCGTCCGGATCGCCGGCATCAGGACACGATCAGCCTGCCAGCGGGTCCGCCGCCGGCAGGCTCGTTCTTTTGAAAAGGCACCCGCCCGCTCAACCGCGCAGGATCATGCGGCCGGTCTGGACCTCGTAACCCCTGAGCTTCGCGAGGAAGGACGTCCCGAGCAGGCTCATCGAGAGCGCGCCTTCGGGCAGCACGACAGCCTCGACATTGCGGACCAGGATCGAGCCGAGGCGGACCTCGCGCAACGTGACGCGCGCCCCTTTCACCGTGCCGTTGGCCGTGTTGAGCGTCATCCTGTAGTCGCCGGGCGAGGGGCGCAGTCCGAGAGCGTTCGCATCCCGCGCCGTCAGAGCGACAAGGCTCGCGCCGGTGTCCACGAGCATCTGGACACGGAAATTGTCGATCGATGGGTGAACGACGAAATGCCCGCGATAATCGGCCGCCACCGTCAGAGTGGGTGGTTCGGCGGGACGAAACGGCGTGGCTGGCGGCTCGTTCGCCCGCGCCGCGGCCGGGCTCGCGGTCATGCTCGCGGCGCTGGGGGCTTCCCCCATGCCGACCCGGTCGGCCAGCTTGCCGCCATAGGTCACCGCGCCCAGCGATGCGATCGCCGCGATCCCGAGCGCCCAGACGACTGGATTCTGCCCCATCGGCCGTTCTCCCTTCGGTCCGGCCGAGGATGCGGCGCAGTTCCTGCCGAAGGGTGAAAGGGGACGCCGGGGCGCGGCGCAATCCTCATCCCGGCATCGACGGAGAGAGAAGAGCCTTAACCCCGCCTTGCCGCGACCGTGCGAAGGCGCGGCAAACGCCCTGAAGGCGAGCCGCTCACAGGAAGGACTGCCCGACCAGGGCCTCGATCGCGTCCTTGCGCGGGATGCTCGGCTGGGCCCCGGCCGCCGTGCAGGCGAGCGAACCGGCCGCGAGGCCCCGCTGCAGGGCGCCGGAGAAGCCGTAGCCGGCGGCAAGCGCCGCCGCGAAGGCGCCGGTGAAGCTGTCTCCCGCCGCGACCGTATCGACCACGTTGACGGCGGGGGCCGCGAGCCGGCGGCGGACGCCGCCATGCCAGCCGACGACGCCCTCGGCGCCGAGGGTGACGATGCAGGCGATGCCGAGCTCGCCGTCGCAGCGGCGGGCGATGTCGTCGGGCTCCCGCTCGCCCCAGCCCAGCGACTGCGCCAGCACCAGCGCCTCATGCTCGTTGGCAACGAGCATGTCGAGGCATTCGAGCAGAGCGGAATCGGGCGGCCCGGCGGGTGCGAGGTTGAGGATGACGCGGCCGCCAGCCTGCTTCATGCGCCGTGCCGCTTTGAGGCATTCCGCCTCCGGCACCTCGCGCTGGAGCAGCAGGATGTCGCCCTCGCCGAGCGGCAGCGACGCCAGCGCCGCCGCGCTCGCCTGCGCATTGGCGCCCGCAGCGACGACGATCTGGTTGGCACCGTCGGCATCGACGGCGATGAAGGCGGCGCCGGTCGGGGCCTCGACCCGCGCGACCTCGGCGAGGTCGACGCCCTCGGCCGCCAGCAAGGAAAGCGCGATGTCGGCGAAAGCGTCGGTCCCGACCGCACCGACGAGGCGCACCTCGGCACCCGCGCGACGGGCCGCGAGCGCCTGGTTGGCGCCCTTGCCGCCGGGATGGAGGGCGTAGGAGGGTCCGATGACGGTCTCGCCGGCCCGCGGCAACCGCTCGACCGGGGTGACCAGATCGACATTGAGCGAACCGAAGACGACGATCATGCCGCGATGGCTCCGGCGAGGCGACGGATGCCGGCGACGAAGGCGGCTTCCGGCGTGGTGACGGTCGCCGTCAGTCCTGCCGCGACCAGGCCGGCGCCATAGCTCTCCGCCATGGCGCCCTCGGCGACGAGATGGACGGTGTCGTGCCGCCCGAACAACGCCAGCGCGCCGGCGATCTCGTGGCCGACCAGCAGGGCCGAGAGATAGGGCCCGACGGCCGCCCCCGGCAGGCGCCCGGCCAGCACCTCGGAGCGGGCCGCGAAGGCGGTGTTGAGCAGGCCGCCCGGGCGTCGCGCGGCGGCGAAGCCCGCCGCCAAACCCAGTCGCGCCCCCTCCTCGCTCGGCTCCTCGGCGAGGCGGGAGAGGATCGAGTTCTGCCGCAGCAGGCCCCAGATCTCGCCAGTCATGAAGCTGGCGAAGCAGGTGATCCGTCCGCACTCGACGAGGGCCCATTTCGAATGCGTGCCGGGCAGGCAGACGATGCCGTCCTCCAGCCCGAGCCCGACGATCAGCGTCTCCTCGCCGCGCATGACGTCGAAGGCGCCTTCGTCGCAGGAGAGGCCGGGCAGGATCAGCGCAGGCGTGCCGTCGGCCAGCGCGACCGTCAGCCCGGCCGCCGCGATGGCATCCGGCGAGGCGGTGCAGGCGACATAGGGCGCCTCGATCCAGCCATTACGGCTGCCGACCATGCCGGCCAGCACGATTTGCGCCTCGGGCGCCATCCGGCGCAGGTCGCCGGCGATGGCCTTGAAGGCGGCCGGGAAGCCACCTGCGGGAACCGACTGGATGCCCTGGTCGGCGCTGCGGCGCTCGAGAACCTCGCCGGCTGCCGAGATGAGAAAGGCGCGGGCGCGGGTCGTGCCCCAGTCGAGCGCGATCAGAGGTCTGGGCATGGGGAGGGCTCCGGGACCCCCTCCCCCTCGTGGGGAGGGGCAGGGGTGGGGGGCGAGCGACCGGGTGACAGTTGCACCACCAAAAGCGCTGGATCAACCGTTCACGCCTCGATGCATGCGAGGCGCTCCACCTTTACGCCCCCCACCCCTAACCCCTCCCCACGGGGGGAGGGAAATAGCCTCACGCCACGAAGAAGACCGTCTCGTTCTCGCCCTGCAGATGGATGTCGAAGCGGAAGCTGCCGTCGGGCTGGCGCGTCGCGATGAGAGTCTGGCGCCGGTCGGCGGGGACCAGCGCCAGCACGGGATCGGCCGCATTCTCCGCTTCACCTTCGAAATAGATCCGCGTCGTCAGCCGGGTCAGGATGCCGCGGGCGAAGACCGAAAGCGAGAGATGCGGCGCCTGCAGCGTTCCGTCCGGCGCGGCGACAGGGCCCGGGCGGATGCTCTCGATCTGGAAGGCGCCCTCGGCGGTCGTCTCCACGCGGCCGAAACCGGTGAATCCGGCATTGCCGGCGGCGTTGTAGCGGCCCTGCGCGTCGGCCTGCCAGCTCTCGAGCATGGCGTCTCCCACCGGGGCGCCGTCGCCATCATAGACCGTGCCGGCAATGCGGATGCGCTCGCCGGCGACGCCCTCGGCCGCGACGGTCCCGGTGGCGAGTTCGCTGCCGCCATAGGCGCGCGGCGTCAGCGCATAGGCGAAGAAGGGGCCGATGGTCTGCGACGGCGTGATGCCGAGCGGCGCCCCGACTGTCTGGGGATCAGTGCTCATGCGGCTCCTCCACCGGCGTCGCGTTGCGCCCGCGCAGGACGATGTCGAACTGATAGCCGAGCGCCCATTCCGGCTCGGTCGTGGCGAGGTCAAAGCGCGAAACGAGACGCTCTCGCACCTGCGCGTCGGTGATCGACTGGAAGATCGGATCGTATTTGAACAGCGGATCGCCCGGGAAATACATCTGCGTGATGACCCGCGACAGGAAGCTCGGCCCGAAGAGCGAGAAATGGATATGGGCCGGGCGCCAGGCATTGTGGTGGTTGCGCCAGGGATAGGCGCCGGGCTTGACCGTGACGAAGCGGTAGCGCCCTTCCGCATCCGTCAGGGCCCGGCCTGCCCCGGTGAAGTTGGGGTCGAGCGGGGCGGGATGCTGATCGCGGACATGGACATAGCGCCCGGCCGCATTGGCTTGCCAGATCTCGATCAGCGTATGCGGCACCGGCCGGCCGTCCTCGTCGAGCACACGACCCGAGACGATGATGCGTTCGCCCAGCGGTTCGCCGACATGCTGACGCGTCAGATCCGCATCGCCCGCCGCGACGGCCGCATGGCCGAAGACCGGGCCGGTCGTCTCCGAAAGGGTGTGGGGCAGCAGGATTAGCGGCTTCGACGGGGCGCGCTTCACGGTCGAACCATAGGCGGGCGAAGCGTTCGCCGGATGCGCGGACAGACTCTCGCGCGGATAGATCAGGCTCATGCGGCCGCCCCATGCGCTTGCTTGGTGCGAAGGTGGAGATCACGCAGCACTGACAGTTCCTGCTCCGTCGCCGCCGGCGTTTCCGCGACGTCGGCCGCGAAGCGCAGCGCCCAGCCGCAACCGGCCTGGACCTGCTCGCGCGTCACGCCAGGATGCAGCGAGACGACGGTGAGTTCGGCGGTCTCGGGATCTGGCTCGAGCACGCAGAGATCGGTGATGACCTTGGTCGGGCCCTTCGTCTTCAGGCCGAGCGCCGCGCGGTCCCCCTTGCCCTTGCCGTGGCCGAAGGAGGTGATGAAGGGCAGCCTGTCGACGAAGGCCCGCGTACCCATCGCCATGGTAATGAAGATCTGGCCGCAATTGCTGGCGATCTCGGGCGCGCCGCCGCCGCCGGGCAGACGGACCTTGGGCTGATCATAAGGACCGACGACGGTGGTGTTGAGATTGGCGAAGCGGTCGATCTGCGCGCCGCCGAGGAAGCCGATGGTGATGCGCCCGCCCTGCAGCCAGTAACGGAACATCTCGGGCACCGCGACGGTGGTCAGCGCCGTGTCGCAGAGCTCGCCGTCGCCGATCGAGAGCGGCAGCACGCTGGGCCGCGTCGAGAGCGTTCCGGATTCGTAGATCAGCGTGATCTTGGGCGCATGGGTGAGGCGGGCCAGGTTGCAGGCGGCCGAGGGTGCGCCGATGCCGACGAAGCAGACATCCTGGTTCGTCAGCAGGCGCGCCGCCGCGATCGTCATCATCTCGGTGGGGGTCGCGGTCATCAGGCTGCCTCCTTCCGGGCCTGCGCATGGCGGGCGAAGGCATCGGGCCCCTTGTCCAGCACGTTTTCCTTGATCCAGGCCAGGAAGGTGTCGCGTTCGCGGGCGATCTTGTCCCAGGCGATGTAGAAATCGTTGGCGCGCTTGTAATAGCCATGGGCGTAGGACGGGTAGGCACCGCCCGGCACATGGGCGATCGCGGTGACAGCCCAGGACGGCAGGATCACCGCATTGGCGTTGCGGGGACCGAAATCGTCGACGATCTCCTCGACCGTGACGAGCGAGCGCTTCGCCGCCAGGACCGCCTCCTTCTGCACGCCGACGATGCCCTCGAGCAGGACATTGCCCTCGCGGTCGGCCTTCAAGGCGTGGATGATCGCGGCATCGGGGCGAATCGCAGGCACCGTCGCCAGCACCTCGCCGGTATAGGGGCAGGTGACCGAGCGGATCTGCGGGTTGACGCTGGGCAGATCGACGCCCTTGTAGCCGCGGAAGACGGCGAAGGGCAGGTTCGCCGCGCCCGCCTCATAGGCGTTGGCCATGGCGGCGTGGCTGTGCTCCTCGATCTCGAGCCGGTGCGGCCAGCCATTCTCGACCGCGTCGCGGAAGCGATGCAGCGAGCCGACGCCGGGATTGCCGCCCCAGGAAAAGATCAGCTTCTCGGCGCAGCCGGTGCCGATCAGCTGGTCGTAGATCAGGTCCGGCGTCATCCGGATCAGAGTCAGACGGCGCTTGCCCTGACGGATCACCTCATGTCCCGCCGCATGCGGAATGAGATGCGTGAAGCCCTCCATCGCGACGGAACAGCCATCGCTGAGGACCGCCTCGATTCCCTGCGCGAGGGAGACGAATTCCGCCACCTTGACATCTCCTCATCATGTGCGTTTATCGCACAACGTTTTCATAATCGAACTTTATGATCTGGCAGGCGGGTGGTCAAGGATGACGGGGGAGGCGCCGGACCGCGACCATATGGCGGCCCTCGAAAAGGGGCTGGCGGTGATCGAGTGCTTCGACGCCGCGCATGACAAGCTGACGATCGCCGAGGTCGCGCGCGCGACCGGTTTGACGCGGGCCGCCGCGCGGCGCTGCCTGCTGACGCTGACCAAGATCGGCTATGCCAGCTTCGACGGAAAATTCTTCACGCTGACGCCGCGGGTGCTGCGGCTCGGCCATGCCTGGCTGGCCTCGACCGCCCTGCCCCAGCTCGTGCAGCCCTTCCTGGAGCGGCTCTCCGAAGAGACCCATGAGTCCTCGTCGGCCTCGCTGCTCGACGGGCACGAGATCGTCTACATCGCGCGCTCGGCGCAGCGGCGGATCATGTCCGTCGGGCTCTCGGTCGGCACGCGGCTGCCGGCTTCCTGCACCTCGATGGGGCGGGTGCTGCTGGCGGCGCGCGATCCGGCCGATGCGCGGGCGCGCATCCTCGCAGGCCGGCCGCGGGCGCTGACGCCGCACACTGTGACCGATCCGGACCGGCTGGCCGAGATCCTGGCCGGGGTGCGCGAGCAGGGCTATTGCATCGTCGATCAGGAGCTCGAGCTCGGGCTGATCTCGATCGCCATGCCTCTCATCAACGCGCGCGGCGAGGTGGTCGCCGCCTTCAACCTCTCCGGCCAGGTCCAGCGCAGCTCGGCGGAGGAGATGGCGGAGCGCTTCCTGCCCGGCATGCGCCAGCTGCAGGCGCTGCTGCGCCCGCTGGTCAGCTAGGGGACGACACCATGCTGGAGCTGAAGGCGGGGCCGCTGCGGGCGCGCATCCATCCCGAGATCGGCGGCCTCATCGCCGCGCTGGAATGGCAGGGGCCGGATGGGCGCCTGCATCGGCTGCTGCGCGCGCCGGCGGGTCTCGCGCCCTCGACCGCCGCCCCCAACCGGATGGGGAGCTGGGCGATGGCGCCCTTCGCCAATTGCGCCTTCGACCGCATCATCGACGATGGCGCGCAGCGCATCGCACTACCGGACAACCGGCTGGGCGGCGGGCACTGCATTCATGGCTTCGGCTGGGAGTCGGACTGGGTCGTACTCGGCCATACTGCGGGCCATACCGTGCTGGAACACCGACGCGAGGCCGGTCCCGACCCGTATCGCTACCGGGCGACCCAGACAATCGCGCTGGATGAGGCCGGTCTGACCGTCAAACTCGCGCTGACCAACGAGGCGGACCAGGCCCTACCCTACGGCCTTGGTCATCACCCCTGGTTTCCGGCGGCGGCGGATACGCGATTGAAGATGGCGGCCCGCGAGGCGCTGCTCTTCGAGGGCGAGGGTTATCGCGCCACCGGCGCCCGCGCGCTCGACGGCGGCGGCCCCTATGCGGAGGGCGCCGTCTTCGCGACCGGCGGCGAGGTCGCCTGGAGCTTCATCGGCTGGGACGGGACGGCGCGGATCGAGACGCCCTCGACCGGGCTCGCCATCACCCTGACGGCCAGCGAGAGCCTGCGCTGCCCGGTGGTCTGGGCGCCGCCGGAGGCGGATTTCCTCTGCGTCGAGCCGCAGAGCCACGCAATCGGCTCCCCCAGCGAGAGGGCGGCGCGCGAGGCGGCTCCGCTCACGCGGCTGTCTCCCGGCGAGACGCTGGAAGGCTGGCTGCGGATCGTCCCCGAGGCGCTGTGAGCGCGGCTCAGCGCCAGCGCGGGCCGGTCTCGTAATAGCGCTGCAGGTTGGTCGGCTGGTAGCCATAGGCGCCGGCCGGAATGGCCGGCCGCAGCAGAATCTGCTCGCGGGCGGCATCCCAGTTCGGCGCCTTGCGCTGCTGGGCGACCGCAGCGGGCTTCTTGCTCTTGGCCTTGGCGATCTTGGCCTTGGCTCCGCCCGAGGCCTTGGCGAATTGCGAGAGATTGTCGGGCGCGGCGCCGTTCAGCGCGATGCGGGTCTGGCTCGCGCCGTGCTTCTTGACCAGGGCGAAGAGCTTGGCGGCATTGGCCGGGTGCAGGCGGATGCAGCCATGCGAGGCCGGGCGGCCGAGCGCGCCCACCGCCGTCGTGCCATGGATCGCATAGCCGCCGCGGAAGAAGACGGAATGGGGCATCGCCCCGCCATATTTGCGAGAGTACCAGTTCTTTTCGAGCCGCGTCGGACGATAGACGCCGTTGGGCGTGCGATAGCCCTTGCGGCCGGAAGAGATCGCCCAATTGTAGCTCTCGCCGTCGGTCGTGGTGACCTGAATGCGCTGGGCGGCGATGTCGACGCGGACATCGACGCCGGCTTGAGCCGAGGCGATGCCGGCGAGCGACAGGAAACAGACGGCCAGCAGGCCGAACAGACGACGCATCACACCACTCCGAAACCACGCAACCGCTGGACGCCTCGGCCTTGTCCTGCATCCGGGATCGGGCCCGGAGCGGCGGCCATTGCCCATCAGCAAACGCCTCTGGCCGGCGCTTGTAAAGCGCGCAGGCGAAATGTGGTTTCCGGGCCGGCTTCCGGAGCCCTTCGGCGGCTTTGCGGAGAGCGCGGGCGGGTGTAGCAGGGGGCGTCGTCTTCCTTCCGCCCCTGCGGTCCTCCATGCTCGACATGCTCCTGCCGGCCGGCGTCGCGCCCGCCATCGCGCTGCTGCTGATCGCCGTCAGCTTCCTGACCTCGGCCTTCACCGCCGCCTTCGGCATCGGCGGCGGGGTGGCGATGCTGGGCGCGCTCGCGGGCACGGTGCCGCCCTCGGTGATCATCGCCGTGCACGGGTTGGTGCAGGTCGGCTCAAATGTCGGGCGCACCTATGTGCAGCGGGCGCATGCGCTCTGGCCGCTGGTGGCGCGCTTCACGGCGGGCTCGGTGATCGGGGCGCTGATCGGGGCGCTGCTCGTGGTGGAACTGCCCGAGCGCATCCTGCTCGGCCTGCTCGGGGCCTTCATCCTGGTCATGACCTGGCTGCCGAAGCCGCGCATTCCCGGGCTCGCCTCGAGCGGGCTCGTGATCGGCGGCGGGCTCTCGACCATCATCACCATGTTCGTCGGCGCAACGGGGCCCTTCGTGCAGGCGCTGCTGTTGCCGCTCAAGCTGGAGAAGCGCCAGCTGATCGCGACCCATGCGGCCTGCACGACGATCCAGCACCTGCTCAAGGTCTTCGCCTTCGGGGCGCTCGGCTTCTCCTTTTCCGACTGGCTGCCGCTGATCGGCGCCATGATCGTCTCCGGCTTCGCCGGGACGATGCTGGGGACGAAGCTGCTGGAGCGGCTGCCGGAGCGCTGGTTCGCGCTCGCGATCAAGGCGATCCTGACGGTGGTCGGCATCGACCTGCTGCGCCGCGCCGCCGGCTTCTGAGCGGGCGGGCGGCGGCGGGCGGGCCTCAGATGAGCCTCACCTTGCCCGTCGCGAGGTCGTAGACGCCGCCGGCGACGGTGAGCTTCTTCTGCGCCACGCGCTCCGCGAGGATCGGCGCGGCGCCCTTCAGCCGCTCGACATTGAGGCGGACATTGGCCTCGATCGCCGCATCGAGCAGATCGCCCCCGCCCGCCTTCTGCGCGTCGAGCACCGCGGGGCGGATCGCGTCGATCAGCGAGGGCAGATGCCCGGGCAGTTGCGTGCCGTTCTTCACGACGTCGATGGTGGAGGCGATGGCGCCGCAGCGCGTATGCCCGAGCACCAGGATCAGCGGCGATTGCAACACGGCGGCGCCGAATTCCAGGCTCGCCAGCCCGTCCTGATTGACGAAATTGCCGGCGACGCGGACCACGAAGAGGTCGCCCGCGCCCTGATCGAAGGCGAGTTCCGGTGCGAGGCGGGAATCGGCGCAGCTCACGATCGAGGCGAAGGGATGCTGCGAGCGCGCCCGCGCCGCGCGGCCTGCGGAGAAATCGCGCTGGTTCGGCTTGTTGGCGGCGTAGCGGGCATTGCCGGCCATCAACCGGTCGAGCGCCTCCGCTCCGGTGATCGGCGCGGGCGCGGCAGCCGCCTGCGCCCAGACCGGGCCGGCGAATCCGGCCGAAAGCGCAAGGCCCGCGCCAAGGCCGAGCGCGGCCCGGCGGGACAGGGACGGAAAGGGAGCAGCGGGGGCACAGCGGTCGCACATGGGAGCCATCCTTCGGGCCAGCCGCAGGGTCCGCATCCGGATGAAGCGACACGCCGGGCTTGCCTTGTGACAGTATCGGTGCTGCGATAGTGAAACAGTCCAAAGTCTGCATCGACCGTTTGTCGGCGAGGACTTGCTGAACGATCCCTGAAGCAGGTGATTATCTTCAGTTGAATTACAATTCGCGCCAAATTATTCCGTTTTCGCAGGCGGCGACCGGGCCTGCCAGCTATCCGCGTGCGATTCTCCATTGCGCGGATTCCGTGCTGCGGATGCATGTGGCCGAGAAGATCGTCAGCAAGATCTTCGGCCGCGCCCTGCAGTCGCATGCGGCCGGGCTCGTCGTGGTCATGCATTGCGAGGCCGAGCGCGGTGCCGGCCCGCGGCCGACGCTGGCGCTGATCCAGCGCGAGATGGGCAGCGCCCGCACGCTCGCCGCCTTTTTCGGGCTGCTGCGGCTCGCCGGCTACGTGATTCGCGAACCGGTGCCCGGCGATGGGCGCTCGGCCTGGCTCGTGCCCGCGCCGCCGCTCTATGACGGGCTGCGGCAATGGCTGTCGCATCACGCCCGCTGCAGCGAAATCCTGGGTCTGGCGGAGCCGGGGCTGGCGGAGCGCCTGCGCGGCGAGGACGGTTTCCTGCGGCTCTATCTCAGCCATGCCCGCGAGCTCTTCGCGCGGACCCGCGAGGCGACGGCGGGAGACGGCGCCTGGGCCTGGCTCGACCGCTTCGATTGCGGCGACCGGATCGGCCTCGTGCTGCTGGGCGCGCATCACCGCGCGGTGATGGGCGGGGCGGGCGAACCGGCGTGGTTCGACCTCCATGCCCGCGACGTCGCCGCGCGCCTCGGCCTCTCCCATTCGCATGTCCGCAACGTGATCAACCGGTCCGAGGCGGAGGGGCTGCTGGTGCAGGACCGCAGCCGGGGCAGGGTCGCGCTGACGCCACGTCTGCTGGCCGAGAGCGAGATCTGGTTCCGCAGCTTCTGGGGCTGGATCGCCGAGACGGGGCAGACGGCTGAGGCGGAGGAGGCTGCGCAGCGAGGGTGACGGCGGGGCCGAAATCCGGCATAGGCTCGCGCCAGCCCCTTCCGGACGCCGGCTGCGCCATGCTCAAGACCCGCATCATCCCCTGCCTCGACGTCAAGGACGGCCGCGTCGTCAAGGGCGTGCAGTTCCTCGATCTGGTCGATGCGGGCGATCCCGTCGAGGCCGCCAAGGCCTATGATGCGGCCGGCGCCGACGAGCTGTGCTTCCTCGACATCACAGCCAGCCACGAGGATCGCGGCATCCTGTTCGACGTGGTGACGCGGACGGCGGAGGCCTGCTTCATGCCGCTCACCGTCGGCGGCGGGGTGCGCAAGGTCGAGGATATCCGCGGGCTTCTGCTGGCCGGCGCGGACAAGGTCTCGATCAACACCGCCGCCGTCACCAACCGGCAGTTCGTCAAGCAGGCGGCGGAGAAGTTCGGCGACCAGTGCATCGTCGTCGCGATCGACGCCAAGCAGGTCTCGCCCGGGCGCTGGGAGATTTTCACCCATGGCGGGCGCAACCCGGCGGGGCTGGAGGCGGTGGCTTTCGCGCAGGAGGTCGTCTCGCTCGGCGCCGGCGAATTGCTGGTGACCTCGATGGACCGGGACGGCACGAAGGTCGGCTATGATCTCGGCCTGACGCGTGCCATTGCGGATGCCGTAACGGTGCCGGTGATCGCCTCGGGCGGCGTCGGCGACCTCGACGATCTCGTCAACGGCGTGCGAGAGGGCCATGCCTCGGCCGTGCTCGCGGCCTCGATCTTCCATTTCGGCACCTACACCATCCCCCAGGCCAAGGCGCATATGGCGCGGGCGGGCCTGGCGATGCGGCTGGATTGAGGCGATGACCTTCACCCTCACCGATCTCGAAGCCCGCATCGCCGAGCGCGCCGGCGCGTCCGCAGACGTATCCTGGACGGCCAAGCTCCTCGCGGCCGGGCCGGAGCTCTGCGCCAAGAAGTTCGGCGAGGAGGCGGTCGAGGCCGTGATCGCGGCCGTGAAGGGCGACCGGGACGAGCTGATCGCGGAAAGCGCGGATGTGCTCTATCATCTCTTGGTTGTACTCAAGGCCCGCGATGTTGCATTGCAGGACGTGTTGAGCCAGCTTGAGGCCCGCACCGTGCGCTCCGGTCTGGCGGAGAAAGCCGCACGCCCCCGTTGACGAATCGAGGCTAGTCCTGCGTTGAACCTCGAAGCCTGGATTGCGGGCCGCACCATGGACCAGCGCGCTATGCCCGCCCCGGCCCTCCCCGATCTCGATTCGCCCTATCGCAGCTTCACCCGCGACGAGTGGGCGCATTTGCGCGCTGACACGCCGCTGACGCTGTCGGTCGATGATCTGACCAAGCTGCAGTCGATCAACGACCCGATTTCGCTGGACGAGATCGTCGCGATCTATCTGCCGTTGTCGCGCCTGCTCTCGCTCTACGTCGCCGCGACGCAGGGACTGTTCAAGGCGACTCAGCGCTTTCTGCTGGCCGAGGCCGAGGTCAAGGTTCCCTACATCATCGGGGTCGCCGGCTCGGTCGCGGTCGGCAAGTCGACCACGGCGCGCGTGCTCAAGGCGCTGCTCTCGCGCTGGCCGAACACGCCCAAGGTCGAGCTCGTCACCACCGACGGCTTCCTGCTGCCGAACGCCGAGCTTGAGCGGCGCGGGCTGATGCAGCGCAAGGGTTTCCCCGAGAGCTATGACGGCTCGGCGATCCTGCGCTTCCTCTCCGACGTCAAGGCCGGCAAGCCGCAGGTCAAGGCGCCGGTCTACTCCCACCTCGTTTACGACGTGGTGCCGGGCGAGACGGTGACGGTCGAGCGGCCGGACATCCTGATCCTCGAGGGGCTGAACGTGCTGCAGCCGAGCCGGATGCCGAAGGACGGCACGGTCATCCCCTTCGTGTCCGATTATTTTGATTTCTCCGTGTATCTCGACGCGGACGAGAACGATCTTCACCGCTGGTACGTCAACCGCTTCATGACGCTGCGCCAGACGGCCTTCCGCGACCCGCGCTCCTTCTTCCGGAAATATGCCGAGATCCCGGAGGAGGAGGCGCTGACGATCGCGGAGAACCTCTGGACCGGGATCAACCTGCCGAATCTGCAGGAGAACATCCTGCCGACGCGTCAGCGCGCCAGCCTGATCCTGACCAAGGGCGCCAGCCACCGGATCCAGCAGGTCGCGCTGCGGCGGCTCTGAGGCGATGACGCCCCGCGCAGCCCCGCTCCGCTTCCACGACATGCGGCACTGATGGAGACGCTCTGGTCGCTGGCCGGCATGGCGGGCGCGGCCTTCGTCGCCGCGACGCTGCTCCCGGCGCAATCGGAAGCGGTGTTCCTCGGCCTGCTGGCGGCCGGGACGGTCGATCCGTTGCTGCTGTTCGGGGTCGCCAGCCTCGCCAACACCGCCGGCTCGGTCGTCAATTGGTGGCTCGGCCGCCTGATCGCGCGGCACGGTGTCGAGAAACTGCCGCGGCGGCTGCGGCCGGATCCGCGGCGGCTGGCCCAGGCGCAGGGCTGGTTCGCCCGCTTCGGCTGGCCATCCCTGCTCTTCGCCTGGCTGCCGATCGGCGGCGATCCGCTGACCTTCGTGGCCGGCACGTTGAACTACCCGCTCGGGCGTTTCATCCTGCTCGTATTCGCCGGCAAGGCAGGCCGCTACGGAGTCCTGTTAGCCGGCTGGAATTCGTTGACGTAAGGACACTTCCGCAACCTGAGCGGCGTTGCGCCGGGCTTGCGCACAGGCTACCAGCGGACGCCCTTTCCTGGAGATCTGATCATGAGCATTCAGCGCATCGCCGTCGGTCCGCGCATGTCCAAGGCCGTCGTCCATGGCGACACCGTCTATCTGGCGGGTCAGGTCGCGGACAAGGCCGCGGGCAAGAGCGTCGCCGAACAGACCGAGGAAATCCTCGGCATCATCGACGGGCTGCTGGCCGAGGCCGGCACCGACAAGAGCAAGCTGCTGATGGTCAACATCTGGCTGTCCGACATGTCCACCTTCGCCGAGATGAACGGCGTCTGGGACAAATGGGTCGTCGCCGGCCAGACGCCCGGCCGCGCCACGGTGGAGGCGAAGCTGGCGGCGCCGCAGTTTACCGTCGAGATCGCCGTCATCGCGGCGAAGTGAGTCCAGCCTGCGCCCCCCGAGACGGGGCGCAGGTTTCTGGCCGTGATCCGCAGGAGACGGGAGGCGGCATCGTGACCTCTCAGACCGACATGTCCGCGATGATCGCGAGGATCGCCGACCGGCACGACGTGCCCCTGGCGGTTCTGCTCGCGACCATGGCCAGCCTCGTCAAGAGCGGCGTCCGCCCGAATCTGGCGCGTCTCGAGCAGTTGCTCGGGCGCAAGGCCCGGGAGGTCGTCGCGCTGCGGCGCCGACTCTCGCCCCCGAGCCAGGACCCCGTCGTCGACGAGGCGCGACGCAAGGCCTCCCGTGCGCTCGAAGCCGGGCAGTTCGCCGAGATCGAGCGCGCCCTCGCGCAGCTCGAGCTCCACTTCTTCGGCGGCATGACGGATCTTTCCACCATGCCGGCGGACCGGCGCATCGCCGCGGGCGAAACCCGCAGCGACCGGGCCGCGACGGCGCTGCTCGACCTCACCCCCGCCGCCTGCCGCGAGGCCTCGCAGCGTTATGCGGAGGCCGCCGCCATCGTCGGGCTCGCGGACATTCCCCGCAGCCGCGACCTGGCTCTGCGCCAGGGCGACGCGCTGGCCCGGATCGGGGAGGATTTCGGCGATGCGGCGGGATTCGAGGCCGCGATCGAGCATTTCCGCCGGCTTCTCACGGGGCTCGACAATTTCGACGACACCGCCGCCTGGGCGGCCGTGCAGGAACGGCTGGCGCGGACCCTGGCCGGGCTCGCGGGCCTGACCGGTGAGGAGCGTCGGCTGACCGAGGCGCTCGCCTGCTGCCGCGCCGCGCTGGACGACCTGCGCCACGACCAGGCCCCGCTGCTCTGGCGGGCGCTGAAGCTGCGTTTCGCCCGGATCGCGATCCCGCTCGCCGAGCAGCGCGAGGACGATGCGTTGCTGGAGGAGGCGATCTCGGCGCTCGCCACGGCGCTCGCCCGCTGGAACCGGGACGGCGACGAGGTTCGCTGGCTGGAGGCCGAACAGCTGATCTCGCGCGGGCGGGCGGCGCTGGGGCGGCGCACCAGCGATCTGGCTTTGCTCGAGCGCGCCTTCAACGGCTTCAACCGGGTCGCCAAGACCGTCAGCCGCCAGCGCGAGCCGCTGCGCTGGGCCGAATTGCAGGACCAGATGGGCGGCGTCCTCGCGGCGATGGGCGAGCGCTACAGCGAATCGATCGTGCTGGAGGAGGCCGTTGCCGCCTTCGATGCGGCGCTCGAGGAGCGCCGGCGCGAGCGCAGCCCGCAACTCTGGGCGGCGAGCGCCGCCAATCAGGGGCTGGCCTCGATGCAGCTCGCAGCCCGGCGCAAGGACCAGGGGCTGGCGCAGCGAGCCTTGCTCCAGATCGCCGCGGCGGTCGAGGCGATGCGGGAGGCCGGGAACGGCGCCGAGGTGGCCGCCCTGCAGAAGAAGCTCATCCAGGCCGGCAGCCTGGCCGAGGCGATGAGCCGGGGCTGAGCGCCGTCAGACGCGGGACACCACGCGCTGACGCTTCGCCAACCGCGTCAGGGCCTCGTCCAGCGTGGCGTCGCGCTTGGCGAAGCAGAAGCGCACCACGGTCTTCACTGCGGCCTGGTCATAGAAGGCACTGACGGGAATCGCGGCGACGCCGTGCTCGGTCACCAGCCGGCGGCAGAAATCGACATCGTCGCTTTCGCCCAGGGGCGCGATGTCGACATTGAGAAAATAGGTCCCGACGCTGGGCAGCACGCTGAAGCCGAGGTCCGTCAGACCCTGCGCGAAGCGGTCGCGCGAGCGCTGGAAATCAGCCCGCATCCCCTCGAAATAGCTGTCCTCCTTGCCGAGCCCGTAGGCGACGGCCGCCTGGAGATTGGGGGGCGTGGTGAAGGTGATGTACTGGTGCGCCTTGGCCAGCACCTTCATCAGCGGCGGGGCCGCCATCACCAGCCCGACCTTCCAGCCGGTCAGGGAAAAGATCTTGCCCGCCGAGGAGATCTTGACCGTGCGCTCGCGCATGTCGGGGCGGCCGAGCATCGGCACATGGCGGTGGCCGTCGAACACGACATGCTCCCAGACCTCGTCGCAGATCGCAATCGCATCGTGGCGGATGCAGAAATCGGCGAGGAGATCGAGATCGGCCTGGGAGAAGATTGTCGCCGTCGGATTCAGAGGGTTGTTGAACAGCACCGCCTTGGTGCGCGGCGAGAAAGCGGCGGCCAGCGCCTCTTCGGTCAGCCCGAATTGCGGCGGCTTCAGCGTCACGAATTTCGGGATGCCGCCGGCGCGGCGCACCAGCGGGACATAGGCATCGTACATCGGTTCGAACAGCACCACCTCGTCGCCCGGTGACAGGATCGCCATCAGCGCGCCCGCGATCGCCTCGGTCGCGCCGGACGTGACCATGATCTCCGTCTCGGGATCGAGATCCAGCCCCTGCCAGCGCTTGTAATGGGCCGCCGTGGCCCGGCGCAGCTCCGGCAGGCCCATCATCGGCGGATACTGGTTCCAGCCGTCGACCACGGCATCGGCCGCCTTGCGGCGGACATCGAGGGGGCCCGGATCGTCGGGGAAGCCCTGGCCGAGATTGACGGCGCCGGTCTCGCGCGCGAGCTGCGACATCACCTCGAAGACACTGGTCGAAAGGGCGGAGAAGATCGGGTTCATCGCATGGGTCGCCTGAGCGGAAGAACAGGACCGCGCGTCTAGCATGCCGACGGCTGCGACGCACGCCGGCTCCCGCGCGACAACCCGTTACAAAATGCCGAGTGATGAATGTTGACATTCATCACAAATCATCATCTAGTCCGTGCAGCCGGTTCACGACGCCCCTCGGCGCGACTTCGCCCCTTTGGCGCGACGGGATGCGACGTGAACCGGTGACCCTCCCGACCACCGCATGCGGTTGCCGCCGGTCGGGCCGCCTTCTAATCAGGCGCATGGCCTCCACCCGCACGCCCGCCATCATGATCCTCGGTACCGGCTCCAATGTCGGGAAGTCGCTGCTCGTGGCCGGCCTGTGTCGCCTCTTCGCCGACCGCGGGATGCGCGTCAGGCCTTTCAAGCCGCAGAACATGTCGAACAATGCAGCCGCCACCTCCGGGGGCGAGATCGGCCGGGCGCAGGCCTTGCAGGCGCGCGCTGCGCGCATCCCGGCGCATGTCGACATGAATCCGGTGCTGCTCAAACCCGAGAGCGAGGCGGGCAGCCAGATCATTCTCCAGGGCCGCGTGGCCGGCCATCTCTCCTCGGGCGACTTCGCGCGGCGCGGTGATTTCCTGCCCCGCGTGCTGGAGAGTTTCGAGCGGCTGGCCGGTCAGGCCGACCTCGTTCTGGTGGAAGGGGCTGGATCGCCGGCCGAAACCAATCTCCGCGCCCGCGACATCGCCAATCTCGGCTTCGCCCGTGCCGCCGGCGTCCCGGCCGTGCTGGTCGGGGACATCGATCGCGGCGGTGTCATCGCCAGCCTCGTCGGCACCCATGCCGTGCTGGACGAGGCGGACCGGGCGATGATCCGCGCCTTCGCGGTCAACCGCTTCCGCGGTACGGTCTCCCTGTTTGCGGAGGGTGTCGAGACGATCCGCAGCGCCACCGGCTGGCCATGCCTGGGGGTCGTGCCCTGGTTTGCCGAGGCCTCGCGCCTGCCGGCCGAGGACGGGCTCGACCTCCGCAGCGCACCCGCACGCCCTGGCGCAGGGCTGAAGATCGCCGTGCCCGTGCTGCCCGGCATCGCCAATTTCGACGATCTCGACCCGCTCAAGCTGGAGCCGGCGGTCGAGCTCGTGCTGCTGCGGCCGGGCCAGCCACTGCCGGGCGATACCGGACTCGTCATCCTGCCCGGCTCGAAGACGACGCTGCGCGACCTGGCCGCTCTGCGCGAGCAGGGCTGGGACATCGACATCCTCGCCCATCGCCGGCGCGGGGGCCATGTGCTCGGCCTCTGCGGCGGGTACCAGATGCTCGGCCGGGTGGTGCGCGATCCCCACGGGCTGGAAGGGCCGCCGGGGGAAGCGCCGGGCCTCGGCCTGATCGACGTCGAGACGGAGCTCGACCGGGCCAAGACCGTGCGCGAGACGGATTTCGTCCATGCGCCGAGCCGCAGCGCGGGGCGCGCCTATGAGATCCATCTCGGCCGCACGGAAGGCGCCGACCGGAGCCGCGCGCCGTTTGCGGTCGGAGGGCACGGCGAAGGTGCCGCTAGCCCTGATGGGCGGGTCATTGGCAGCTACCTGCACGGCGTTTTCGCCTCCGACGCGGTACGCTCGGCCATTCTGGCGTCTGTCGCCGGAACCGGAGTTTCGGGCACGCTTTCCTATGAGGATTCGGTCGAAGCGACACTGGATGCGCTCGCGGCCCATCTGGAGCGGCATCTCGACGTCGAGGCGCTTCTCGCGCTGGCCCAGGACCGCCCCGCTCCGGACTGACCGTCGGCGATCAGGAACCGGGAGTCGCGCCGGCGCGTTTCGACCTCACTTACCCCCGCGCGGCGCCGGCACGAGCGTGCCGGTCAAAGCCCACGCTTAATCCAGATCAATGCCACGCGCCGTCCTCCATGGTCCTGTCGAAAGATCAGCTTCGCCAGAGCGTTGACGAATGATGAAATTCGTCATAGCCGTCAGGTCCCGCCGACAGACGCCGCCTCCAGAAGGACAGGCCTTTCCGTGAGTCACCCCGAGCGCGATACGAGGCGATGCATCGTCGACGCGGCCGAGCGCTTCTTCCGCGACATCGGCTACCAGAAGACGACTGTCGCCGACATCGCGAAATCGCTGCGCATGAGCCCGGCCAATGTCTACCGCTTCTTCGACTCCAAGAAGTCGATCAACGAGGCGGTTCTGGCGCGCTTCAAGGGCGAGCTCGAGGAATCGCTCTCGCTGATCATTGCGGAACCGCGCTCCGCCGGCAGCAGGCTGCGCGAAATGCTGATGGCCTCCTACCGGATCAATCAGGCGCGCTTCATCGACCAGCAGCGCATGCAGGAGATGGTCTGCGCCGCGATGGAGGAGAGCTGGGACGCGATCCTCGGCCATATCGAGCGCTACGATGCCCTGATCGGCAAGGTCGTGGCCGAGGGCGTCGCCAGCGGCGAGTTCCGCCCCGTCGACCCGCAGGCAGCGACGCAGTGCATCCGGACTGCCATGATCCGCTTTCAGCACCCGCTGCTGATGGCCCAGTGCGCACGCATCCCCGGCCCCAGCGCCGAGGAGATGATCGAATTCGTCATGGCCGGGCTCGAGCAGCCCAAGACCGGCGCCTGAACGACCGTCCGGCGAGACCGGGCGCGACGGCGCGTTGACAAGCCGCCGAGGGAGCAGGATACCCCGCCCGTCATGGCCAGTCCCTCCAAGCAGAGCTTCAAGAAGCTCGCCGTCATCGCCCACGACCTCGCGGCGACGGCGGCGGCGATCTGGCTCGTCTTCGTCGTGCGCTTCGAGGGGCCGCTGCTCGAGGAGCATCTGCGCTATCTGCCGCGCTTCCTGCCCTTCTTCGTGGTCTATGGCGGGCTGGTCTACTGGGCCTTCTCGCTCTACCGCTCGAAATGGCGCTTCGCCTCGCTGCCGGACCTGTCGAACATCGTCAAGGCGACGACGATCCTGACGCTGACGCTGATCATCGTCGACTATGTCCTCGTCTCGCCGAATTTCTACGGCGCCTTCTATTTCGGGAAGATCAGCATCGCCCTCTACTGGCTCGTGCAGATCGCGCTCTTGGGCGGCCCTCGGCTGGCTTATCGCTATTTCAAATTCTCCCGGTCGCGCCACCAGGCCGCGCGCGAGGCGGCCCACCCCGCGCTGCTGCTGGGGCGCGGCTTCGAGGTCGAGATGGTGATCCGCGCCATGGAAGCCGGCACGATGCGCAAGCTGCGCCCGGCCGGCATCCTCTCGCCCCGGGCGGACGATCTCGGCCAGAGCATCCGCGGCGTGCCGGTGCTCGGGCTGCTTTCTCAGATCGAGGAGATCGCCGGCGACGCGGCGGAGCGGGGCGAGGGGTTCCGCCGCATCGTCGCCACGCCGAGTGCCCTCCTGCCGGAGGCGGAGCCCGATAAATGGCTGGCGCGCACGCGCAAGCTCGCCCTGCCGATCTCGCGCATGGAGACGCTGGGCGAGGGCGCGCGCGATACGGAGCTGGCGCCGCTCGAGATCGAGGATCTCCTGGTGCGCTCGACGGTCCGGATCGACCGCGAGCGGCTGGGCGGCTTCCTGAAGGGCAAGCGCGTCGTCGTCACCGGCGGCGGCGGCTCGATCGGCTCCGAGATCTGCCTGCGCTGCGCCGCCTTCGGCGCCGCCGAACTGCTGATCGTCGAGAGCTCCGAACCGGCCCTCTTCCAGGTCACCGAGCAGCTTGCGGTGCAGGAGCACGAGACGCGGGTCTCGGGCGTGCTGGCGGATGTGCGCGACCGCGACCGGATCACCGCCCTTTTCACCACCTTTGCGCCCGACATCGTCATCCACGCCGCGGCGCTCAAGCACGTGCCCTATCTCGAGGCGGATTGGAGCGAAGGCGTCAAGACCAACATCTTCGGCTCGGTCAACGTCACCGACGCTGCGATCGCAGCGCGCGCCAAGATCTTCGTGCTGATCTCGACCGACAAGGCGATCGAGCCCGTCTCCATGCTCGGGGCGACGAAGCGCTTCGCCGAGATGTATGCCCAGTCGCGCGATGCCGAATTCGTCGGGGCGGGTCGCGGCATGCGCCTCGTCGCCGTGCGTTTCGGCAATGTGCTGGGCTCGGTCGGCTCGGTCGTGCCGAAATTCAAGGCGCAGATTGCGCGGGGCGGGCCGATCACCGTCACCAGCCCGGACATGATCCGGTACTTCATGACCATCCGCGAGGCCTGCGATCTCGTGCTGACGGCTGCCTCCCATGCCCGCTCCGACGGGCCGGAGGAGGAGCGCGCCGCGGTCTATGTGCTGAAGATGGGCCAGCCCGTGAAGATCATGGATCTGGCCGAGCGGATGATCCGGCTCGCCGGTTTCGAGCCGGGCGAGGATATCGAGATCGTCGTCACCGGCGTGCGGCCGGGCGAAAGGCTGAACGAGATCCTCTTCGCCCGCGACGAGCCGATGGCCGAGACCGGGCTTGACGGCGTGATGGCGGCGAAGCCCGTCTTTGCCAACCGCGAGCGCCTCCAGAGCTGGCTGTCACGCCTCGAAGACGCGCTGAAAGCGGATGATCGCGCCGCTGCCGACACGGTGCTGGACGAGGCGATCCCCGATTTCAGATTGCGTCACGGCGCTGCCCCAGGCGCTCCAACCCAACCCGCGTCGCAAGAGGCGGTCGCCAGCCCGCCCTGAGCAGGGCTTCGGGCCGCGCCACCAAGCTGCCCGCGAGCTTGTCGAATACCTCCCGCCGTCCGACCAGCCCTGCCGCCAGCCGCAGCCAGCCCGCCGGCGCGGGAACGAGCCCCGGCGCGCGCCCCATGCCCTTGCGCAGGGCCGCCAGCATCTCCGCCACGCTCAGCGGCTCCGGATCGGCCAGGGCATAGGCCCGACGGGCGGGACAGCGCGGCGTGAGCGCGAAGAGCACGGCGTCCGCTAGGTTCTCCACCGCCAACAGCGAGCGCGGAGCCGTCAGCCCGCCCAGCGGCAGCGGCAGCGGCAGCCGCGCCAGCTTCAGCAAGGCGGCCATATTGGCCTTCACGCCCGGCCCGTAGACCAGCACGGGGCGCAGCGCCACCCAGTCGAGATCGATGCCGGCGAGGCCCTGTTCGGCGGCGAGCTTGGAGCGTCCGTAGGCGTCGTCGGGGGCGGGGGGAGCATCTTCATCCAGTGGAAGGCCGTCCGAGGCTCCGGACAGCGCCTTGATCGAGGAAACGAAGACGAAGCGACCAACTCCGGCCCGATAGGCAGCCTGCGCCAGATCGAGTGTCGCCTGCATGTTGATTTGCCGGTAGAGCGCCTCGTCCAGCCCCGGACCGGCATGGGCAAGCCCTGCGAGGTGCACGACATGGGCGACACCCGCGAGCGCCGGCGCCCAGTCGATGAGCGCGGCGAAATCTCCGGTGACGACCGCTTCGACGCCGGGAGGAGGCTCCGCCGCGCTGCGCTGGGTGATGCGGACCCGGTAGCCCGCCGCCAGGAGCGCCTGCACGACATGGGGGCCGACGAAGCCGCCGGCGCCCGTGACGAGAACGCGCTCGCCGCTCACGGCCGCTTCCGGCGCGCGAAGCGCCGCATCAGCAGGCCGGTCAGCAGCATGGCGAGGCCGAGCGCGCCGATCTGCACCGGGGCTGCCGGCACCCAGATGGTGAGGCCGGCGAGCCCGATCAAAGCGAGGTTGAGCAGGCCGATCTCGATCGCGATGCCCAGCACCGTATGGCCGTTGGTCGTCGCCTGCTGGTAGAAATGCGAGCGATGCGCTTCCCAGACGCGCTCGCGGCGCGCCAGTCGGCGCAGCAGGGTCAGCGTCGAATCGGCGACGTGATAGAGCGGCAGGATCAGCGCCGCCGCCAGCGCGCCGGTGCCGGCCAGGCGGTACAGCAGATAGGCGCCGACGAGCCCGATCGGCAGCGAGCCGACATCACCCAGAAAGAGCCGTGCCACGGGCCTGTTGAAGGGCGCGAAGCCGATCAGCCCGCCGCACAATGCCGCCGCCAGCAGGCCGGTGGCGGGATCCACGAGGCCCGCCGGCCCCGCCAGTGCGAGGGCGCCGGTGAACGGAACGAAACCCGCCACGGTGAGCCAGTCGAGCCCGTCCATGAAATTGGTCAGGTTGACGAACCAGATCCCGGCGAGCAGGGCGAGACAACGCTCCACCGCGAGCGGCATCAAGCTCGGGAAGAGCCTCAGGTCCGGCGCGGCATAGACGATCACGACCGCGACGCAGAGCGCCTGCAGGCCGAGCCGCAGCCCCGGCGAGAGCGGCCGGATATCGTCCCAGGCACCGACCACCGCCAGCGCGGCCGCGGCGGCCGCAACGAAGCCGAGCCCACCCAGTCCGCCGGCGGGCGGCAGAAGCGTGGCCACAGCTGCCAAGGCCGCGAACGCCCCGGCGAGGACGGCGATGCCGCCACCTTGCGGCGTCGGCACGCGATGGCTGGAGCGGGCATTGGGACGCGCCAGTGCATAACGCAGCAGCAGCGGCCGGAGCAGGACGCAGAGCAGCGCCGAGACCGCAGCGGCGGTGATCACGGTCAAAAGCGAGGCGAGCGTGCTGGACAAGGCGGCAGGAACCCGGGCGTCGATGCGCCTTCCCTAGAGCATCGGATGCTCCGGCGGGAATCGTTTTCGCGCCGACGGCCACACCAGATGAGGTGAGGCGCTTGCCCGAACCAGCACAAAGAGGGAACATGCAGGATGATCGCCGCCGATTCCCTGCTGAACCCGCCGCCGACGCGGCCCGACGTCACGCGCGCCGTCTGCCGTGGTGCCTCGCGGCATCTGCGCGCGCTGGGCTACGCGGTCGTCAAGGAGATGACCTTCGCCAATGGACGCCGCGGCGACATCGTGGCGCTGTCGCCTTCCGGCGAGTTGCTGGTGATCGAGGTCAAGTCGGGAATCGAAGATTACCGCGTCGACGGCAAATGGCCGGATTACCGCGACTTCTGCGACGGCTTCCTGTTCGCGGTGGCGCCGGAATTCCCCGTCGAAATCCTGCCCGAGGATGTCGGGCTGATCGTTGCGGACGCCTATGGCGGGGCGCTGCTGCGCGATGCACCACGCCATGCGCTGGCGCCGGCGCGTCGCAAGGCGTTGACCATCGCCTTCGGCCGGCTGGCCGCCGCGCGGCTGGCGGGGCTCGAAGACCCGCAGCCGGCCTAAGGCAATGCTCCGCCGCGGCGGTCTGATCAGCGCGGGGCGCGCTTGGCGAGGATGCGCTGCAGCGTGCGCCGATGCATCCCGAGCCGGCGTGCCGTCTCCGAGACGTTGCGGTTGCAGAGCTCGTAGACACGCTGGATATGCTCCCAGCGCACCCGGTCCGCCGACATGGGGTTCTCCGGCGGCTGCGGCCGCGCGTCGCGCGCCGCCGCGAGTGCGGCGTGGATTTCGTCGGCATCCGCGGGCTTCGCCAGGAAATCGAAGGCCCCGAGCTTCACCGCGCTGACGGCGGTGGCGATGTTGCCATAGCCGGTCAGCACCACGCCGCGCGCTTCGGGCCGGCGCTCCTTCAGCCGGGCAATGACATCGAGGCCGTTGCCATCGGCGAGTCGCAGGTCGATGACCGCGAAGGCGGGCGCCGCATCATCGACGGCCGCAATGCCGGCGCTGACGCTGTCGGCAATCCGCACCGCATAACCGCGGCTTTCCATGGCGCGAGCGAGACGGGTCAGAAAGGGCTTGTCGTCATCGACCAGCAGCAGCGACCTGTCCGTCGCCGCAGCGGCCGGCACGGGTTCGGCCAGCATCTCCTGCATCACAACCTCCTCCGGCCGGGCTCCATCCGAGCTCCGGCAGCGCGGCCCTCGCCGCAACGCGTGGTGGGGTCGGCCTTCATGAGCCAACTCCATGTGGTATCGCCGGTTCCGCCTGTGAAGCCCCCGCCCGAGGCAGATCCGCCTCGAAGGCGGCCCGCATCCAGGTCATCCGCACGCAGGCCCCGCTTGCGGGCTCGGCCCGGTTCGAAAACTCGATCACCGCGCCGCCGCGCTCGAGCAGCGTCTTGGCGATGAAGAGGCCGAGCCCGAGGCCTCCGCCAGCCCGGTTCTCGCCGGCGCCATGGGTCAGATACGGGTCTCCCGCCCGCATCAGCACATCGGGCGGGAAGCCGGGGCCGTCATCCGCGATCGTCAGCATCACATGATCCTCGTTCCACTCGGCCGTGATCGTCACGGCCGTGCGGGCGAAATCGACTGCATTGTCTACGATGTTGCCGAGCCCATAGATCATGCCGGGATTGCGGCGGCAGACGGGCTCGGGGGCTTCGCCGATCATGGCGATCTCGAAGGGCACGCCGAATGGCCGCTGCGGCCCTGCCGCCTCTTCGATCAGAAGCCGCAGGCTGAGCTGATGCAGCGGTCCGGCTTCGTCATCCTGCAGCGAGGTCAGTTTGCCGAGGATACCGCGGCAACGCTCGACCTGCTCGCGCAGCAACGCGATGTCCTCCGCCATCTCGCCGTCCGGTGGGGCGAGCCGGGAGAGTTCCTTGGAGACGAGGGCGATGGTGGCGAGCGGCGTGCCCAGTTCATGGGCAGCGGCTGCAGCCAAGCCGTCGAGCTGGGAGAGGTGCTGCTCGCGGGCCAGGACCAGCTCCGTCGCCGCGAGTGCGTCCGAGAGGTCGCGGGCCTCCTTGGCGACGCGCCAGGCGTAGATGCCGGTGAAACCCAGCCCCAGCACCAGCGCGACCCAGCTGCCGAGCTGATAGTGAAGCGGCAGCACCGGCCGGTCCGGGCCAGCCCAGGGCAGCGGCCAATGCGTGACGCTGACCAGCGTCGCCAGGGCGATGGCGAGGCCGCCCAGCACCAGCGTCCGCTGCGGCGGCAGCGCCGTGGCGGAGATCATGACCGGGGCCAGGAGGAGGATCGAGAACGGGTTCTGCAGCCCTCCGGTGAGATAGAGCAGCACCGAAAGCTGGACGATGTCGAAGGCGAGCAGCGCCGTCGCAGCGCCCGGCTGCAGCCGGTGGTTCAGCGGAAACCGGATGCGCAGCGCGATGTTCAGCCAGGAGGACACGGCGATCGCGGTGAAGCACCAGCCGAAGGGCAGCGGGTAGCCGAGCCCGAAATGGACGCCGGCGACCGCGAGACTCTGGCCGGCAATGGCGAGCCAGCGCAGCCGCACGAGCGTGTCGAGGCGAAGCTGACGGTTGACCCGGCCGAAGGCGGGGTGTGTGGCGTCTGCGGGGATCATGCGCGGAGACGATCCTGCGGCGCGTCGGGGGTCAAGCGGCTCTCCGGGTTGCTGTGGACTGTGAACGATGGGGACAGGAGTGAAATCTTAGCCTTTTGCAGGGTTGAATGAGAACAAATTGGGCATAGGGTGCGTTGTTGCTGCGGCGCATCGTCTCTGCTGCGCCGCCGGAAGGACCAGTTGTATGTATGGGGCCGCCATGTCGTTCGCCTACCATGCCTATGAAGCGGCTCACATGATGCTCGGACCGGCGCGAGGCTTCTCGGATGCGATGCATCTGGCCTTTCGCAACCCGGCCAACCCGCTGACCTACACGCCGATGGGTCGCACCATCGCCGCCTCCTGCGAATTGTTCGAACGAACGACCCGCCGCTACGGCAAGCCTGCCTTCGGCTTGCCGGAGACCACGATCAACGGCGTCAAGGTCGCCGTCGAGGAGCGGGTGGTCTGGGAGCGGCCCTTTTGCCGCATGGTCTATTTCGACCGCCGCATCGAAGGCCGGCGGAAGCCGCAGCCGAAGGTCCTGATCGTCGCCCCGATGTCGGGCCACTACGCCACGCTGCTGCGCGGCACGGTCGAGGCCTTCCTGCCCGGGCACGAGGTCTACATTACCGATTGGGTCGATGCCCGGCTGGTGCCGCTGATGGCGGGCCGCTTCGATCTCGACGACTATATCGACTACGTCATCGCCATGCTGCAGATGCTCGGGCCGGAGACGCATGTCATGGCCGTCTGCCAGCCTTCCGTGCCGGTGCTGGCCGCCGCCGCGCGGATGGAGGCCGAGGGTGACGCCTGCGCGCCGCGCTCGATGACGCTGATGGGCGGGCCGATCGACACCCGCCGCTCGCCGACTGCGGTGAACTGCCTGGCGATGGAGCGGGGAACGGACTGGTTCCGGCGTAATTGCATCACCAAGGTGCCCTTCCCGCATCCGGGCACCTTCCGAGATGTCTATCCGGGCTTCATGCAGCTTTCGGGCTTCATGGCGATGAACATCGACCGGCATGTCAGCGCCCATTACGAGATGTACAAGCACCTGATCGCCGGGGACGGTGATTCCGCGGAGAAGCATCGCGACTTCTACGACGAGTACATGGCCGTGATGGATCTCACCGCCGAGTTCTATCTCCAGACCGTCGAGACCGTCTTTGTCGAGCATGCCCTGCCCAAGGGCACGATGAAGCACCGCGACAAGCCGGTGGATTGCACAGCGATCCGCCGCGTCGCGCTGATGACGGTCGAAGGCGAGAAGGACGACATCTCCGGCGTCGGCCAGACCCAGGCCGCGCATGATCTCTGCCCCAACATTCCCGACGACAAGCGCGTGCATTACCTCCAGATGGGAGTCGGCCATTACGGCGTCTTCAACGGATCGCGCTTCCGCTCGGAGATCGCCCCGCGCATCGCCGATTTCATGCTGACGCTCGACATGGAGGCCGCGAAGAGCCGCCGCGACGCCAGCGCCAGCGTAGCGCGCAAGGGGCTCAAGGTCGCGAGCTGAGGCATTGCGGCGCTGCAGAGCGCGGTCACCCCAGACGTAAAACGCCCGCCGGTCCGAACCGGCGGGCGTTTTCGTTTCAGCCGCTCAGCGGAAGAAGATGACCGTCTGGAGGATGAAGATCGGGATCAGGATCGCGCCCGACCAGGCCATGTAGCCGAAGAAGCTCGGCATCTTCACCTTCCGGTCCTTGGCGATGGCGTAGACCATGAAGTTGGGCGCGTTGCCGATATAGGTGTTGGCGCCCATGAAGACCGCCCCCGCCGAAACCGCCGCCAGCGTCAGCGCTCCCGTGGTCATCAGGACCTGCGGATTGCCGCCCGCGAGCTCGAAGAAGACGAGGTAGGTCGGGGCGTTGTCGAGGAAGGAGGACAGGATGCCCGTCAGCCAGAAATAGGCGACCGTGTTGTGACTGCCGTCGGGATTGGTGACGAGTGAGACCAGGCCCGAAAAGGCGCCATCCCGGCCCGCCTGGAGCATGGCCAGCACAGGAATGATGCAGACGAAGATGCCGGCGAAGAGCTTCGCGACCTCCTTGATCGGCCCCCAGGTGAACTCGTTGCCGGCCCGCACAGGGTTTGGCGTCAGTTTCAGCGAAAGGGCTGCCAGGGCCAGAAGCACGATGTCCCGCACGACATTCTGAAGCTCGACCTTCGAGCCGAGAATGTCGAAGACGATGCCCGGCTTCCAGCTCGCCGACATCAGGATCGCAGCGATGACGCCGCCGAGCAGGATGAAGTTGACCTTGCCATAGAGCTTGATGTCGCGGTCGGGCGTGGGGTCCTTCAGCGGCGGCATGCCTTCTTCGCGGCGATAGAACCAGCTGTCGAGCGCGTAGAACAGGGCCAGCAGGATCGCGACGGCGAGCAGGGTCTCGGGCAGCAGATGCGTCGTGGTCCAGAAGAAGCTCACACCGCGCAGGAAGCCGAGGAAGAGCGGCGGGTCGCCGAGCGGCGTCAGCGAGCCACCGATGTTTGAGACCAGGAAGATGAAGAAGACCACGACATGCACGTTGTGGCGGCGGCTGTCATTGGCGCGCAGGACGGGCCGGATCATGATGATCGAGGCGCCCGTCGTGCCGACGAAGCTCGCCATCAGCGTGCCGATCGCCAGCAAAGCGGTGTTCGTGGCCGGGTTGCCGTGCAGGTTACCCATGATCAGGATGCCGCCGGCGATCGTGAACAGGGCGAAGAGCAGGATGATGAAGGGGATGTATTCGAGCAGCGCGGTGTGGGCCAGCGCCCCCAGCGCCGGTTCGAAGCCGCGCAACGCAACCAGCGGGATCAGCACCAGCGCCGCCCAGACGGCGGCGAACTTTCCGTAGTTCAGCTCCCAGAAATGCGGGAACAGGATCGGGCCGAGCGCGATCGACAGCAGCATCCCGGCAAAGGGCAGCGCCCAGAGCACCCCCATCGAAGCACCGTCGATGCCGGTGGCGGCAAGGGCCGGGCCGGCAGGCAGGCAGAGCAGGACAGCAGCGGCGAGCCCCGTCAGACCGGTGTTCTTGGCCATCCCCCGCCCCACTCGTCTCATGCCGTCGTCATTGGTTCCGGCACGGTTATACGATGGTCATGCCCCCCGCAACCGGGCCGACAGTGGCGGATCCAGGTTTGCCTGCCTGGCGATTCGCGAGAATAATCTTCTGCATGCGGCGCTGGCCGCCCGCGATTCGGACCCTCCCATGTGTCGCTTCCTGGCCTATTCCGGCGCCCCGGTCTTCCTCGAGGATCTCGTCGCGGCGCCGTGCCACTCGCTGATCCACCAGTCACTCCATGCGGCCGAGGCCAAGACCGGCACCAATGGCGACGGTTTCGGCGTCGGCTGGTATGGCGACCGGCCCGAGCCCGGCCAGTATCGCGAGGTGCGCCCGGCCTGGTCCGACGAGAACCTGCTCTCGATCGCGCGCCAGGTCCGCTCCCCGCTCTTCTTCGCCCATGTGCGCGCCGCGACCGGCACCGCCACAACGCGGGCGAACTGCCATCCCTTCGCCCATGGCCGGCATCTCTTCATGCACAACGGCCAGATCGGCGGCTATGGGCTGATCCGCCGCCGCCTCGAGGGGCTGATCCCCGATTCGCTCTATGCGGCGCGGGTTGGGACGACCGATTCGGAGGCGTTGTTCCTGCTGGTTTTGGCGCGCATCGAGGCCGGTATGGCGCCGGGCGCCGCATTGGCGGCAGCGCTCGGCGACGCGCTGGCACTGATGCAGCAGGCGGGCACGTCCGAGCCGCTGCGCTGCGCCGCCGCCCTGTCCGACGGCGAGACGATCCATGCCGTGCGCTGGGCTTCCGACGGCAAACCGCCGAGCCTTTATGTCTGCCAGCGGCCCGACAGCGTCGTGGTCGCGTCGGAGCCGGTCGATGCGGCGCGCGAATGCTGGCAGCCGCTGGCCGGCAGCGCACTGGTGACGGTCAGGGCCGGGACGGTCGCCATCGCGCCGTTCGAGGTCGGCCTCGCCGCGGCCGCCTGATCCGGTCGGTTGTCAACGAGACGGATGAACCCGGAGGGGGGCTCGCGCGATTAAGGAGAGGTCGCTCGCATCGCGGCTGAACACCCCGCCGCCCCGACCTTCCCCTCCCAAAGGCCGTCGGGGCGGCGATCCCGGCCAGCGATTCGCCGCAAGGAGCCAAGGACGGAGCTCAAGCCGGCCAAATCGAGGGATGTCGGACGACCGAGAGAGAAGCGACCGGACATGCGATCGCATCCGATCGGCGCGGCGGTGGTCAGGATCGGATCTCTGAGAGGGGAGATGGTGGAGCCAGGCGGAATCGAACCGCCGACCTCTTGAATGCCATTCAAGCGCTCTCCCAACTGAGCTATGGCCCCACTCTCAACCGGCGAACATGGGGGTCGGCCGGGGTCTTGTTCGGTTTCGGAGCACCGGGCTTTCGCCTCGGATGATCCCGGAACCGGGCGCCGCGTCAGCGGCGAAGCGCTCTATAGGCGGGAGCGGAGGAAGACTCAAGCACCGATTGTCGCTCGATCGTCATTCTTTTTCGCCGCCCCGGCACGAGGGGTTCAGACGTCCTCGTCGCCCTCGATATCGCCATCGATCAGATCGGCGACGTCGTCGTCGCCTTCCTCATCCTCCTCCAGGAAGGTGTCGTCATCGGGCGCGACGTCGTCCTCGACCTCGATGTCGTCCTCGCTGGTGACGACGGCGTCCTTCTCGGTCGCCTCGGCATCGGCCTCGTCGAGCGAGACGAGCTCGACCGCGCTGTCGGCGGCCTCGACCTCATCCTCGTCCTCGTCGGGCTTGGCCGCGGCCGCGGCCGCCTTCGCCTGGGGCTCAAACATCGAGCGCGGATAGGACTGCCCCGTGTAAGGCGAGACGATCGGGTCCTTGTTCAGGTCGTAGAATTTGCGCCCCGTCGTCGGGCAAACGCGCTTGGTGCCAAGTTCCGGTTTCGCCACTGCGTCGGACCTTCAATCATTCATGTTCTGAAAAGCAGGCGCGTCCGTTAGTCGGGGCGGCCGGCCCTGTCAAATGCTGATTCGTCCCCGAGGTGCAGGAACGGTGCCGCAGCCGGCAGCATCAGGCTGGCCGTCCCGGACGTGACGCCTGCCGGACAGGCATGCTAGGCCACGCCCTGCCCGATCGACCAGCCTGCAGAAGAACACGCCCGTGGCCCATTCTCACACCCCCGTTCCCGTCACCGCCCGCCGCGGCGGCCCGCTGCGCGGCCGCGTCCGCGTTCCCGGCGACAAGTCGATTTCCCACCGCGCGATGATCTTCGGCCTGCTCGCGATCGGCGAGACGAAAGTCACCGGGCTGCTCGAGGGCGAGGACGTGATGCGGACCGCCGAGGCCGCGCGTGCGCTGGGCGCGATCGTCAACCATGACGGGCCGGGCTCCTGGCGGGTGCGCGGCGTCGGCGTCGGCGGCCTGCGCGAGCCGGCCGGCACGCTCGACTTCGGCAATGCCGGCACGGGTTCCCGGCTGATGATGGGCGTCTGCGGCTCGCATCCCATCACCACGACCTTCGACGGCGACGCCTCGCTGCGGAAGCGGCCGATGCGCCGCATCCTCGATCCGCTCGAGCAGATGGGAACGGTCATCGTCTCGCAGGAGGCGGGCGGGCGCGTGCCGCTGACGCTGCGCGGGCCGAAGGAGGCGCTGCCGATCGTCTATCGCACGCCGGTCGCCTCGGCGCAGATCAAATCCGCGGTGCTGCTCGCCGGCCTCGCCGCGCCGGGCGAGACGACGGTGATCGAGACGGAGGCGACGCGCGACCACACCGAGAAGATGCTGACCCATTTCGGCGCGCAGGTGACGGTCTCGCCCGAGGGCGAACATGGCCGGCGCATCGTGCTGAAGGGCCAGCCGGAGCTGCAGGCGGCGCCGATCGTGGTGCCGGCCGACCCTTCCTCCGCGGCCTTCCCGCTGGTCGCGGCGCTGATCGTGCCGGGCTCGGACGTGCTGATCGAGAGCGTGATGACCAACCCGCTGCGCTCGGGACTTCTGACCACGCTGCGCGAAATGGGCGCCGACATCACGGTCGAGAGCGAAGCCAATGAGGGCGGCGAGGCCGTGGCGACGCTGCGGGTGCGCGCCGGCTCGCTCAAGGGCGTGACCGTGCCGCCGGAGCGGGCGCCCTCGATGATCGACGAGTATCCGGTGCTGGCGGTGGCCGCCTCCTTCGCGAGCGGGACCACGCGGATGCGCGGCCTGCAGGAGCTGCGGGTCAAGGAATCGGACCGCCTCGCGGCGGTCGAAGCCGGGCTGAAGGCGGCGGGCGTGACCTGCGCGATCGAGGGCGACGATCTGGTCGTCGAGGGCTCGGGCGGCGCCGTCGCCGGCGGCGGCACCGTCGCCACCCATCTCGATCACCGCATCGCGATGAGTTTCCTCGTGATGGGGCTGGCGACGGACAAGCCGATGCGGGTCGATGACGGCGCCATGATCGCGACGAGCTTCCCGAGCTTCGTCGCCCTGATGAACGGGCTCGGGGGCGAGATCGGATGAGCGCAGCGACTCCGGCGCTCGTCATCGCGGTCGACGGGCCCGCCGCCTCCGGCAAGGGCACGCTGGCGCGCCGGCTCTCGGCGCATTACGGACTGCCCTATCTCGACACCGGGCTGCTCTACCGGATGGTGGCGCGCGCCATGCTCGACGCCGGTCACGACATCCGCGACACGGCGGCGGCCGGCGAAATCGTTTCCCGCTTCGATCAGGGCGCCTTCGACGAGGACACGCTGCGCGGCCGCGAGATCGGCGAGGCCGCCTCCGTGGTCGCCGCGATGCCGGCCGTGCGCAGCGGGCTGATCGAGCGGCAGCGGCGCTTTGCCGGGCAGCCCGGTGGCGCCGTGCTCGACGGGCGCGACATCGGCACGGTGATCTGCCCGCAGGCGCGGGCCAAGCTCTTCGTCACCGCCACGCCCGAGGTGCGCGCGGCGCGACGCCACAAGGAACTGGCCGGCCGCGGCGAAGAGGCCACCTTCGACAACATCCTCGCCGATATCCGCCGGCGCGACGCGCGCGATTCGGGCCGCAGCGATGCGCCGCTGAAAGCCGCCGACGATGCCGTCATCCTCGACACCTCGGCGCTGACGATCGAGGAAGCGCTGGCGGCCGCGATCGCGATCGTCGATCGGCGGCGGTCCGCACAACCAGAACGTATTCTCACGGAGCGGTGACCGCCCGGTTTTGGGGCTTGGACAGAATCGAAAGCAGGCGCACAGTTTCGTCACGATGGGATGACGGAGGTGGCGATGCGGCGTTGGCTGTACGGTCTCTTGAGTCTGGCGGCCGCGGGATTGTTTTCCGCCGCCGCCCGTGCGCAGCCGGCCGCCGGCCCGCCCGAAGAGGTCGATGTCGCGCTGGTGCTGGCGGTCGATGTCTCCTTCTCGATGGATCTCGACGAGCTCGCGCTGCAGCGCAACGGCTATATCGAGGCCTTCCGGTCCAAACCGCTGCACGACGCCATCGCCAAGGGTGCGATCGGCAAGATCGCCGTGACCTATTTCGAATGGGCGGGCGGGCATTTCCAGCATGTCGTCAAACCCTGGACGATCATCGACACGCCGCAGTCGGCCATCGCCTTCGCGGAGGAGCTCGGCGAGGCGCAGACGCGGCGGGGGCGGCGGACCTCGATCTCGGCGGCGATCGACACGGCCGTGCAGCTGCTCGAGCAGGCCAATGTCACGCCGATGCGCAAGGTGATCGACATCTCCGGCGACGGCGCCAACAATGACGGACGGCCGGTGACGGTCGCGCGCGACGAGGCCGCCGCAAAAGGCATCAGCATCAACGGGCTGCCGGTGATGCTGAAGCAGGCGAGCTATTTCGACATCGACAATCTCGACGTCTACTACAAGGACTGCGTCGTCACCGGGCCGGGCGCCTTCGTCATCCCGATCCGCGAGCGCACCCAGTTCGTCGATGCGACGCGCACCAAGCTGATCCGCGAAATCGCCGAAATGCCGCGCGAGGGCGAGGCTGTGGTGCAGAAGGCACAATCGACCGGCAGCAACGCCAGCTGCCTCGCCGGCGAGCGGCAATGGCGCGACCGGATGGGGAATTGAGGGGCCTCAGGCCGTCATGCTCGGGCTTGACCCGAGCATCCCTCCGACCGGCGCCCTTCCTTCGCGAGATTCTCGGGTCTGCGCTTCGCTCCGCCCGAGAATGACGGCGAATTCCTCACGTCCCGCGCGGCTTGGCCCGGGTCGTCGGCGGGGCGGCGGCGGGATCGTCCGGCCAGGGATGGCGGGGATAGCGGCCCCTCATCTCCGACTTCACCGCCGCCCAGGAGCCGCGCCAGAAGCCCGGGAGGTCACGGGTAATCTGCACCGGCTTATGGCCGGGCGAGAGCAATTCCAGAACCAGCGGCACCCGCCCGCCGGCGAGCGCCGGATGCTTCGACAGCCCGAAGAGCTCCTGCACGCGCACCGAGATCGTCGGGCCGGCCTCGGCGCCGTAGTCGACCGCGAGGCTGGAGCCGGTCGGCGCGGTGAAATGCGTCGGCGCCTCGGCGTCGAGGCGCCGCTTCAACTCCCAGGGCAGAAGCTCCGCCAGCGCTCCGTCGAGATCGCCCGGCTCGATCGCCGCCAGCGAAGCCCGCCCGACGATGTGCGGCGCGAGCCAGAGCGCGGCATCAGCCGCCAGCCCTTCGTCCGACAGGTCCGGCCAGGCCTCCGTCGCGCCGGCCTCAGCCGCGGCCCGTCGCAGGAATCCGACGCGCTCGCGCAACTGCCGCTGCGCCTTCGTCCAGGGCAGCAGGCCGATGCCGAGCGCGGCGATGCCGTCCGCCAGAACGGTCGCGTTCGCCAGCGTCGGCTCGGCCGGCAGCGGCCGCTCGGCGAGGCTGAGGGCGCCATAGCGCCGCACCGCCCGCACGCGCAGCGCCCGGGCGGTCCGGTCGAAGTTCGTCTCGCTGCGGTCCTCGATCGCGAAGGGCGACAGTCCCTCGGCGACCAGCCAGGCGATGTCGGCCTCCGTAAAAGACGCAGCCGAGAGGATGCGCGCCTGCTGGGCCGCGCCGGTCATCTCCGCGATCACAAGATGGGTCTCGCGGGCGAGCCGCTGGGACGCCTCCAGCGTCGCGCCACGCCCATTGGCGAGGAGATATTGCCCTGAACCGGCGCTGCGTGCCTTGGCGATGCGCTCGGGATAGGCGAAGGCGAGGAGAAGCCCGACCGAGAGGGCATCGCGCGGTCTGGACGGGCCTGCGGCCCGCTCGGCGGCGCGGGCCCAGCCCTCGGCGAGGCGGCGCATATCGGCGGCGCGGCCACCTCTCTCGCGTTCCAGCCGGTCGAGCCGCTCCGACAGGTCGATCGCGTCCCCCCCCAGTCCGCGCTCGACCAGAAGCGCGGCGAGCTGGGCGGCCGGACCAGCCTGTCCGTAGCGCGCCGCGACCACGACCATGCGGGCGAGCCGCGGCGGCAGCGGCAGGGTCTGGAGGGAGCGACCTTCCGGCGTGATGCGGCCATCGTCATCGAGCGCGCCGATGCTGTTCAGAAGGCTGCGCGCCTCCTTCAGGGCCGGCGCCGGGGGCGGATCGAGGAAGGCGAGGCTGGCGGGGTCCGCCACGCCCCAGGCGGCACAGTCGAGCAGCAGCGGGGCGAGGTCCGCCGAGAGAATCTCGGGGCGGGCGAAGGCTTCGAGCGCGCCGTTGCCGGCCTCTTCCCAGAGCCGGTAGCAGATACCCGGCTCGGTGCGGCCGGCGCGGCCGCGGCGCTGGTCGCTGGCGGCGCGGCTGGCACGGCGGGTCTCGAGACGCGTCACGCCGAGATCGGGCTCGTAGACTGGCACGCGGGCGAGCCCTGAATCGATCACCACCCTGACGCCCTCGATCGTCAGCGAGGTTTCGGCGATGGCGGTGGCGAGCACGACCTTGCGACGGCCAGGCGGCGCCGGCAGCACGGCGCGGTCCTGCTCGGCCTGGTCGAGCGCGCCATAGAGCGGCGCGATCTCGACATCCCTGTCGCGAATGCGCTCGCGCAGCCGTTCCTCGACCCGCCTGATCTCGCCCTGGCCGGGCAGGAAGACGAGCTGCGAGCCGGGCTGCTCGTTCAGCGCCAGCAGCACCGCATCCGCGACCTGATCCTCGATCCGTTTCAGCGGGTCGCGGCCGAGATAGCGGGTCTCGACCGGGAAGGCGCGGCCCTGGCTCTCGATCACCGGCGCTTCACCGAGCAATCCGGCGACGCGCGCGCCGTCCAGCGTCGCCGACATCACCAGGATGCGAAGATCTTCGCGCAGGCCTCCTTGCGCATCGAGCGCCAGCGCCAGCCCGAAATCGGCATCGAGCGAACGCTCGTGAAACTCGTCGAAGAGCACGGCGGCAACACCGTCCAGCGCCGGGTCGTCGAGGATCATCCGCGCGAAAACGCCTTCGGTGACCACTTCGATGCGCGTCTTGGGGCCGATCTTGGATCCCAACCGGACACGCAGGCCGACCGTCTCGCCGACGCGCTCGCCCAGCGTCTGCGCCATGCGAGAGGCCGCGCCGCGCGCCGCCAGCCGGCGCGGCTCCAGCACGATCAGCTTGCCGCCCTGCACCCAGGGCTCGTCGAGCAAAGCGAGCGGCACGCGCGTGGTCTTGCCGGCGCCCGGCGGCGCGACGAGGACGGCATTGGGCCGGTTGCGCAGGGCGGCCACAAGATCGCCGAGCACGGCGTCGATCGGGAGGGGCGTGTCGAAGGCGCGCATGGAGGCCGGATGTGACCCACGCGCGCCGCGTACGCAAGCGCCCCTGCGCAAGCCTCTCGCCAGTGCGCGCGCGCCATGCTAACCGCTCGGGCCATGACCGATATCCAGACCGCCACCGGCCAGGCTCGCATCCAGGCCCGTTTCCAGGCCTGCGCTGCCGAGGGCCGCGCCGCGCTCGTGACCTTCGTCACCGCCGGCGACCCCGACCTCGCCACCTCGGCCTCGATCCTGACCGCCCTGCCCGCGGCCGGCGCCGACATCATCGAGCTCGGCGTGCCCTTCACCGACCCGATGGCCGACGGCATTCCCGTCCAGCTCGCCGGGCAGCGCGCGCTGAAGGCCGGCCAGACGCTGAAGAAGACGCTGGCCATGGTCGCGGAATTCCGGGCCGCCGGGCACGACACGCCGATCGTGCTGATGGGCTACTACAACCCGATCTATGTCTATGGCGTCGAGCGCTTCCTGCAGGATGCGCGGGAAGCGGGCGTCGACGGTCTCATCGTCGTCGATCTGCCGCCGGAGGAAGACAGCGAGCTCTGCCTGCCGGCGCTGGCGGCGGGCGTGAGCTTCATCCGCCTGGCGACGCCGACGACCGACGACCGGCGCCTGCCGAAGGTGCTGCAGAACACCTCGGGCTTCGTCTACTACGTCTCGATGACCGGCGTGACCGGCGGCGCCATCACCAATTACGACGCGGTCGGCGATGCGGTGGCGCGGATCAAGCGCCATACCGATCTGCCCGTCGCCGTCGGCTTCGGCGTGAAGACAGCGCAGGACGCCGAGACCATCGCGCGGGGCGCCGACGGCGTCGTCGTCGGGTCGGCGCTGGTCGAGCGCGTGCGCCTGTCGCTCGACGCCGAGGGCAAGGCCACGGAAAAGACGGTTTCGGCTGTCACCTCGCTGGTCTCCGAACTGGCGGCGGGCATCCGCTCGGCCGCGAAGGCGGCGGCCTGAGGCCCCCGGCCTCGCCCGTCCTCCGCGCCAGAACCGCAAGGGTCGATCCATGAACTGGATTTCCGAAGTCGTCCGGCCACGCATCAAGACGCTGTTCAAGCGCGAGAGCCCGGAGAATCTCTGGATCAAATGCCCGGATTCCGGGCAGATGGTGTTTCACAAGGATGTCGAGGCCAATGGCTTCGTCATTCCCGGCTCGGACCACCATATGCGCGTCACAGCGCAGGACCGGCTGAAGATGACCTTCGACGAGGGCAAGTGGCTCGACGTGCCGCTGCCCGAGGTCGCCGCCGACCCGCTGAAGTTCCGCGACGAGAAGCGCTATATCGACCGGCTGAAGGATGCCCGCGCCAAGACCGGCGCGGCGGACGCCTTCAAGGTTGGCTATGGCCGGGTGAAGGGCTTCGCCCTGACCATCGCGGTGCAGGACTTCCATTTCATGGGCGGCTCGCTCGGCATGGCGGCGGGCGAAGCCTTCATCAAGGGCGCGCAGACCGCGATCGAGAAGAAGACGCCTTATGTCGTCTTCGCCGCCTCGGGCGGGGCGCGCATGCAGGAGGGCATCCTGTCCCTGATGCAGCTGCCGCGGACCACCGTCGCGGTGCGGATGCTGCGCAAGGCCGGCCTGCCCTATATCGTCGTACTGACCAACCCGACCACCGGCGGCGTCACCGCCTCCTACGCCATGCTGGGCGACATCCACATCGCCGAGCCTGGCGCCCTGATCGGCTTCGCCGGGCCGCGCGTGATCGAGCAGACGATCCGCGAGAAGCTGCCCGAGGGCTTCCAGCGCGCGGAATATCTCAAGGATCACGGCATGGTCGACATGGTGGTCCACCGCCACGATCTGCCGGAGACGCTCGCCCGCCTCGGCCGCCTGCTGACGAAGCAGCCGGCGGCGGGCCAGGACGCCAAGCCTGCGGTGCCCGCCGCACCGGTCGCCGAAGCCGTCTGAGGCGGCGTTCGGCATCATGGGGTCGTCCGATACGGTTCTGGCGCGCCTGCTGGCGCTGCACCCGAAGCTGATCGACCTCTCGCTCGGGCGCATCCTGACGCTTCTAGAGCGCCTCGGCGACCCACAGAAGCGCCTGCCGCCGGTCATCCATGTCGCCGGCACCAATGGCAAGGGCTCAACCATCGCCTTCATGCGGGCGATCCTGGAGGCGGCGGGGCTCTCCGTCCATGTCTACACCTCGCCGCATCTCGTGCGCTTCCACGAGCGCATCCGGCTGGGAGCGCCCGGCGGCGGCCGTTTCGTCGCCGAGGCGGTGCTGGTCGAGGCGCTGGAGCGCTGCGAGCGGGCCAATGCCGGCGATGCGATCACCTTCTTCGAGATCACGACCGCCGTCGCGCTCCTCCTGTTCGCCGAGCATGAGGCGGATGTGGTTCTGCTCGAGGTCGGCCTCGGCGGGCGCTTCGATGCCACCAATGTCATCGCCAACCCGGCCTGCACGGTGGTGACGCCGGTCTCGCTCGATCATGCCGAATATCTCGGCGACACGGTCACCAAGATCGCGGGCGAGAAGGCCGGCATCTTCAAGCGCGGCGCGCCCGCCGTCATCGCCCCGCAGGAACCCGAGCCGACGGCGGTTCTCGAGGCGACCGCCGAGCGGGTCGGCGCGTCCAAAATCCTGATCGGCGCGCAAGACTTCTCGGTCCACGAGGCCGGCGGCCGGCTGGTCTATGAGGATGGCGACGGGCTGCTCGACCTGCCCTTGCCGAAGCTCGCGGGCCGCCACCAGCACGTCAATGCCGGGACCGCGATCGCAGCCCTGCGCGCGGCCGGCTATGGCGGCCTGCCGAGCTCCGCCTTCGAGCAGGGCATGCTCAATGCCGACTGGCCGGCGCGGCTGCAGCGGATCGCCCGCGGCAAGCTCGCGGAACTGGTGCCAGGCCGCGCCGAACTCTGGCTCGATGGCGGCCACAATCCCGATGGGGGCCGCGTGCTGGCCCAGGCCATGGCCGATCTCGCCGACCGCAATCCGGCGCCGCTGGTGATGATCGCCGGCCTGCTCTCGACCAAGGATGCGGGCGCAACGCTCGGCCATTTCAAGGGGCTGGCGCAGCTGCTGTTCGCCGTCCCGATGCAGAACCAGCTCGCCGCCCGTCCGGCCGAGGAGGTGGCGGAGCTCGCCCGCGCGGCCGGTCTCACCGCCGAGGTCGCGGGCTCGGTCGAGCAGGCGCTGCGCGAGATCGCCGCGCGCGACTGGTCGGCCCCGCCGCGCATCCTGATCTGCGGCTCGCTCTATCTCGCGGGCGAGGTGCTGTCGGCGAACGGAACCTTGCCGACCTGACTACCGCTTCGCCCCCGTAAAGCCGACCTGCAGGAAGAAGGCATCAACTTCACGGGCCCAGCTTTCCATGGCGCGGATATAGCGATGGCCATCTTCGCCATAGGCGGGCGCAGCGACGAAACGCGCCTGGCCGCCGGCCGCCGTGAATGCCCGATGCAGCCGCTGCGCGAGTTCGGGTCCGAAGAAGCGGTCATTGACGCTGTAGATCCACAGTTCGGGCACTCTCGAGCCGCGACCATAACTCGCGGCGGCAGCGACGAGTTCGTCTGGCTTGCAGACATCGTCGGGGCCGCGAGACCCTCGTCCGCCAGCGAAGTTCACGACGCCGACAAGCCCCTTGAGCGGCTTCGACGCGGCTGCGATGGAGCCCCAGCCGCCGGCCGAAACCCCCATCAGCACGATTCTCTTCGGATCAGCGTCGGGGCGGGCTGCCACCATCGCGGCGGCTGCACGAATATCCTGCGCGCTCGCCAGGCCGGCTTCGCGATAGCGCGCCTGCGCACAGCCACCATAATGCTCCGCCCAGGAAGACGGCTGCGGGCCATAGCCTCGCCGGATGGGCACGCCGACGAGAATCCCGCGGCGCGCCAGGTTCGCTGCCACGTCTCCCAATGTGCCTCGGCCGAACTCGCTGCGCCCGGCGGCATCGCGAGGGCTGCCGTGGGACAGGATGAGGACAGGGAACGGGCCCGAACCGGGCGGCACGTGGAGATGGACCGGTACCACCGAGCCGGCCACATTGACCGACGCCTCCTCACGTTGCTGCGCCCACGCGGGACCGTGGGCCACCAACAGCAGGATTGCCAGCGCCACCCAGGCCGGCATCGTCCGGATCATTCGGTCGCGGCGAGGAATGATGGCAGCCATGATGAGATTTCCGCAGGAGACGACGATGACGACACAGAACACCGGCTGGCACCATGTCGCAAGAATCGGCCAAAGCAGCTGGTACATCGAGCGGGGCGACCGGGGCGAGGCCGTCGCGGCTTTGCGGCGCGGGCTCGATCTCGGCCTGACGCATCTCGACACGGCCGAGATGTATGGCGACGGACGCTCGGAGGCGATCATCGGCGAGGCGATCACCGGCCGGCGCGAGGAGGTCTTTCTCGTCTCGAAGGTGCTGCCGCACAACGCCTCGAAGGCCGGCGTGCGCGCCGCCTGCGAGCGCTCGCTGCGCCATCTCAAGACCGACCGGCTCGATTGCTACCTGCTGCACTGGCGCGGGCCGCACCCGCTGGCGGAGACCTTCGCCGCCTTCGAGGCGTTGAAGGCCGAGGGCAAGATCCTGTCCTGGGGCGTCAGCAATTTCGACGAGGACGATCTCGACGAGGCGCTGGATGTCGCGGGCCCCGGCCAGATCGCCTGCAACCAGGTGCTCTACCATCTGCGGGAGCGCGCGATCGAGCATGCGGTGATCCCGTGGTGCGAGCGGCACGGCGTCGCGGTGACCGCCTACAGCCCCTTCGGGCATGACGGTTTCCCGGCGGCCGGCAGCCCAGGCGGCCAGCTCCTGGCGGAGATCGCCATGGCCCATGGCGCCAGCCCGCGGCAGGTCGCGCTCGCCTTCCTGACACGGCGCCCGAGCGTCTTCGCGATCCCGAAGGCCGGGACGCAAGCCCATGTCGAGGACAATGCCGGCGCGCTGCGGCTCAGGCTGACGGAGGGCGACCTCGCGCGGATCGACGCGGCCTTTCCGCTGGGGCGGAAGCCGTCCTCGCTGCCGATGCTCTGACGGCGGCTGCGCTCAGGCGGCGCGCGCCAGCCGCTCCAGCGCGGCGGCCGGGTCGATGCGGCCGTCATAGAGCGCGCGGCCGGTGATGGCCCCTTCCAGGATCGCGGCATCCGGCGCCATCATCCGCTCGATATCGGCCATGGAGGCCAATCCGCCGGACGCAATGACGGGGATGGTCAGCGCCTTCGCCAAGGCGATGGTGCCGTCCCAGTTGATGCCCTGGAGCATGCCATCGCGGGCGATGTCGGTGTAGACGATCGCCGCCACGCCGGCATCCTCGAAGCGCCGCCCGAGATCGGCGGCCGCCAGCGTCGAGGTCTCGGCCCAGCCTTCCACGGCAACATATCCGTCGCGCGCATCGATGCCGACCGCGACCTGCCCCGGAAAGGCCTTCGCCGCCTCGCGGACGAAACCGGGATCGCGCACCGCGGCGGTGCCAATGATGACGCGGCGGATGCCCTTGGAAAGCCAGCCCTCGACGGTCTTCATGTCGCGGATGCCGCCGCCGAGCTGCACCGGGAAGGTGACTCGCGCCAGAATGGCCTCGACGGCCGCCGCATTCATCGGCTTGCCGGCGAAGGCACCGTCGAGATCGACGACATGGAGCCAGCGGAAACCCTGCGCCTCGAAGGCGGCTCCTTGCGCGGCGGGGTCGTCGTTGAAGACCGTCGCCTGATCCATGTCGCCCTGTTTCAGACGCACGCACTGGCCGTTCTTGAGGTCGATGGCGGGAAAGAGGATCACGGCTTCCACCTCAGGAAGTTGGCGAGCAGCAGAAGCCCGAGCGTCTGGCTCTTCTCCGGGTGGAACTGGGTGCCGGCGATGTTGTCGCGCCCGACCATGGCGGTGACGATGCCGCCATGATCCGTGACGGCGATCACTTCCTCGGGATGGGCCGCCGCCAACGCATAGGAGTGGACGAAATAAGCGTGCAGGCCGTCGGGGCCGGTCGCGATGCCGTCCAGAAGCGGGTGAGCGTGGCGCGCCTCCAGCGTGTTCCAGCCCATATGCGGGATCTTGAGACCCTCGCCCTGCGGCACGATCAGCGAGACATCGCCCTCGATCCAGCCGAGGCCTTCGGTGACGGTGTATTCGAGTCCACGCGAGGCCAGCAGCTGCATGCCGACGCAGATGCCGAGGAAGGGACGCCCCTTGCCCCGCACGACCTCTTCCAGAACCTCGACCATGCCCGGCACGGCATCGAGACCGCGGCGGCAATCGGCAAAGGCCCCGACGCCCGGCAGGACGATACGATCCGCCGCGCGAACAGCATCGGTGTCGCTGGTGACGGCGATGGTCGAGGCGATCCCGGATTCGGCCGCCGCACGCTCGAAGGCCTTGGCGGCGGAGTGCAGATTGCCCGAGCCGTAATCAATGATGACGACCGACTGGCTCATCGGCCCTGCGCCTCGGGAAACAGCCCGATCACGGGGACGGGGCTCGTCGATTGGCTGCGCAGCGGCGTCACCGGGGCGATGCGCGACGGCACCGTCTCTCCGGCCAACGCCCGCTCGAAATAGCGCCGCTCGGCCTCGGACAGATCGCGCGCCTCGACCACATCGGCCAGGCGCCAGCCCTGCCGCGCCAGCTTGCGCGCCAGGAGGTTATGGCCCTCCAGACCGAGAAAGAGCGCGATCGTCCAGTGGGCGATCAGCAGGCTGCCCGTCGTCATGCCGAACCGGTTGCTCGCATACAGCAGCGCGCCCCAAAGCAGGACATAGAGCAGCGTGGCCAGCCAGAGTCGCTTGCCGAGAAGCCAGAACCCTCCGAAGACGAAGGCGGGCCAGGCGAAGGTCTCGGGCAGGAGCTGCGCCTGTTCGATCTCGTCACGCGCGCCGCCCGAACCCGGCGGCGGGATCATCACCGTGTAGAATGCCATGCTACGATCCTCTCAGAGCGCGCCCTTGGTCGAGGGCACGCGGCCGCCCTCGCGCGGATCGACCTCGAGCGCGTGACGCAGCGCCCGCGCCAGCCCCTTGAAGCAGCTCTCGGCGATGTGATGGGCGTTATCGCCATAGAGCGTCTCGACATGCAGGGTGATGCCGGCGTTCATCGCGAAGGCCTGGAAGAACTCGCGCACCAGCTCGGTGTCGAAGGTTCCGATCTTCTGCGCCTCGAAGCGGGTGCGGAAGACCAGGAAGGGCCGGCCGGAGACATCGACGGCGACGCGCGTCAGCGTCTCGTCCATCGGCAGATGGATGTCGGCGTAGCGGCGGATGCCCTTCTTGTCGCCGAGCGCCTGCCGCAGGGCCTCGCCCAGCGCGATGCCGGTGTCCTCGACCGAATGGTGGTCGTCGATATGGGTATCGCCCTTCACCGCGACCTTCAGGTCGATCAGGGAATGGCGTGCGAAGAGGTCGAGCATGTGGTCGAAGAAGCCGACGCCCGAGGCGATCTCGGCCTTGCCGGATCCGTCGAGAACGAGCGAGACCGCGATGTCGGTCTCGTTGGTGCGGCGCTTCACTTCGCCAGAACGCATGACGGCCTCGGTTTCCTCACGAAATTCGGCCCCGCTTTAGCAGGAGGGCGGAGCGAAGGCCATCATGGAACAGCCTGGTGCCGAACCTCTGCGTCATTCCGGACAAGCCGCGTCAGCGGCGCCGATCCGGAATCCATCGAAGGACGGCCGGCTCTACGATGGATCCCGGGACTGCGCTTCGCTTGCCCGGAATGACGGCCCAGCTGCTTGAGGGGCGCGACTCCCTGCGACGCTCATATCCCCGCGAGCGCCCGCTCCAGATCGGCGACGAGATCGTCGGCATGCTCCAGGCCGGCGGAGAGGCGTATGAGGCCTTCGGAGATGCCCATGCTGGCCCGGATCTCGGGCGAGAAGCGCTGATGGGTCGTCGTCGCCGGGTGGACGATCAGGCTCTTGGCGTCGCCGAGATTGTTGGAGATGCGGATCATCTTCAGCCCGTTGAGGAAGCGGAAGGCGGCCTCCTTGCCGCCCTTGACCTCGAAGGCGACCAGCGTCGAGGGGCCGGTCATCTGGCGGGCGATGATCTCGGCCTGCGGATGGTTCTTCGCGCCCGGGAAGATGACGCGTGACAGGCCGGGGCGGCCGGCGAGCCATTCGGCAATGATCGCGGCATTATGCGCCTGCTGGCGCACGCGGAGCGGCAAGGTCTCCAGCGCCTTCAGCATCACCCAGGCGTTGAAGGGCGAGATCGCCGGGCCGGTCTGACGCAGGAAGGTCTGGACATGGGTTTCGATGAAATCCTGCGAGGCGAGGATGAGCCCGCCCAGACAGCGGCCCTGCCCGTCGATGTGCTTGGTCGCCGAGTAGACGACGCAATCGGCACCGAGCTCCAGCGGGCGCTGGAAGAGCGGCGTGGCGAAGACGTTGTCGACGACCAGCGTGGCGCCGACCTCCTTCGCAACGGCGGCGACGGCCGCGATATCGATCACCTCCAACGTCGGGTTGGAGGGGCTCTCCAGAAAGAAGACCTTTGTCTGCGGCGTCACGGCCGCGCGCCAGGCGGCGATGTCCGTGCCGTCGACCAGCGTCGAGGTCACGCCATAGCGCGGCAGATGCTCCTCAACGACATAACGGCAGGAGCCGAACAGGGCGCGCGAGGCGACGACATGATCGCCTTGCCGGACCTGGCCCATGATCGCTGCGGTAACGGCGGCCATGCCTGTGGCGGTTGCGCGGCAGGCTTCCGCCCCCTCGAAGGCGGCCATGCGCGCTTCCAGCATCGCCACCGTCGGATTGGAAAAGCGGGCGTACTGAAAGCCCGGATCCTTGTTCAGGAAGCGGGCCTCGGCCTGTTCGGCGCTGTCATAGACATGGCCCTGCGTCAGGAAGAGCGCCTCGGAGGTCTCGCCGAACTGAGAACGCAGCGTGCCGGCATGGACGAGACGGGTTTCGGGATGGAACCCGACCGTCCGCTCGGTTCGGTTGGACATGACGAAAACTCCGAAGCGTTCTTTTTACAGAACCTCGCCTAGCATCGGCATCGGCCTCGGTAAAGAAAAAGACGACGGAGCCCACCGCTTCGGAGAATGATTTTCTCCGTGCGAGGCAGGAACGTCATCCCCGCGCCAACGGTGTCAGGAAGCCGGTCAGATCGCAGGTGACATGGTGGACATGGCCGGCCTCGACCGCCGCCTGCTCCCAGGCCTCGCGGAAAGGGTCGGGCGTCTCCGGGATGATCAGCACGGTCTTCATGCCGAGTTCGCTCGGCACGAGGAGGTTCTTCTCGATGTCCTCGAACATCGCGGCGCGGCCGGGATCGACGGCATGCTTGGCGAGGAACAGCTCGTAGGTCGAGCGTTCGGGCTTGGGCGTGAAGCCGGCCGCGACGATGTCGAAGACATCCTCGAAATGGTCGATGATGCCGAGCTTGCCGGCGACGTTGCGTGCATGAGCGACGGAGCCGTTGGTCAGGATCAGCTTGCGCCCCGGCAGCGCCGCAATCGCCGCTCCGAGCGCCGGATCGGGCTCGAGCAGGCTGAGGTCGACATCATGGGCGAAGTCGAGGAAATCGTCCGGCTCCACCCCGTGCTCGGCCATCAGCCCGTTCAGCGTCGTGCCATAGCGATGGTAGTAGTAATTGCGCAGCGCGTGGGAGGAGAGCCCGTCGAGCCCGAACAGCTCCTGCAGGAACAGGGTGATCCGCTGGTTGACCTGCGGCCAGACCTGGCTCTCATGCGAATAGAGCGTGTTGTCGAGGTCGAAGATCCAGTGATCGACATGCGCGAAAGCCTCGATCTGGAGCGGAGGCGTCGCGACGGGTGAAGCGGCGTTCGTGGTCATCGTGGTCTTGCGCCAGGGCGGCTCCGGGATGTGGGGCTGCGAGCCTGACATGCAAGTCCTCACGCTCTCCTTACCAGCCGATCAGCTTGGGCAGCCCCGTCGCGAGACCGGGAATCAGAAAGACGATCAGCACCGCCAGGATCTGCATCCCAACGAAGGGAATGACGCCGCGATAGATATCGGCGGTGCTGACCTCGGTCGGCGCCACGCCGCGCAGATAGAACAGGGCCCAGCCGAAGGGCGGCGTCAGGAACGATGTCTGCAGCATCACGCAGATCAGCGCCGCGATCCAGACCAGGTCCGTTCCCGCGTTCTGGAAGACCGGCAGGAAGAGCGGCACGGCGATGTAGCAGATCTCGATCCACTCGATGAAGAAGCCGAGCACGAAGACGATCGTCAGCATGAACCAGACATCGGCGCTGGTCCCGCCCGGCAGGATCGCGAACAGATCCTCGACCAGCCTTTCGCCGCCCAGCCCGCGAAAGGCGATGGCGAAGATCTGGGCACAGATCAGGATGAACATCATCTGCGCGGTGATCTTGGTGGCATCGTAGACGGCCTCCCTGATGATCTTCAGCGAAAAGCGGCCGCCGATGGCCGTGACGAGCAGGGAACCGAGCGCGCCCATGGAGGCGGCTTCCGTCGGCGCGGCGACGCCGCCGATGATCGAGCCGAGCACGCAGCCGACAAGCCCGAGCGGCGGGAGCGCCACCCGCAGGAGCTTGGTCAGCAATTCGCGCCGGCCCATGGCGTCGCGCTCGGCCTGAGGCACGGGCGGCACCATGTCCGGACGCACCAGCCCGAGCCCGAGGAGATAGGCGATGTAGATGGCTGACAGCAGGAGGCCCGGCAGCACGGCGGCTGCGAACAGCGTGCCGACCGACTCGTTCATGATGTCGGCGAGCAGGATCAGGATCAGGCTCGGCGGAATGATCTGGCCCAAGGTGCCCGAGGCACAGATGACGCCGCAGGCGAGGCCCCTGTCATAGCCGCGCTTCAGCAGGCTCGGCAGGGTCAGCAGCCCAAGCGTGACCACGGTGGCGCCGACGATGCCGGTCGTCGCGCCCATGACGATGCCGACCAGGATGATGCCGACGCCGAGCCCGCCTCGGGTATTGCCGGCCAAATGGCCGACCACCTCCATCAAATCTTCGGCCAGCCGCGATTTTTCCAGCATCACGCCCATGAAGACGAAGAGCGGGATGGCGAGCAGCGTATAGCCCGTGACGACGCCGTAGATCCGGCTCGGCAAGAGATTGAACAGGCCTGCGCCGAAGCCGAGATAGCCAAAGACGAAACCCGACAGCGCCAGCGTCAGAGCGACCGGAAAACCGACCATGAGGAAGCCGAAAAAGGCGACCAGCATCGCGATCGCGTAGATCTCGTTCATCGGCACGGGGAAGGGCTTTCCAGACGGCGGGGGGTTATGGGGTGCCAGGGATGGCCGGTCATCGCCGGCTCAGGCAGAAAGACGACGCAGTCGCGCTAGATGGCGCAGGCTTTCGGCAAGCATCTGGAGCAGCAGCAGGGCGAAGCCGAGCGGCAACAGGCTCTTCAGCGCCCAGCGATAGGGAATACCGCCCGGATTGGCCGAACCTTCGCCCTGCGCATATGACTGCCCGACATAGCGCAGACTGAGCCAGATGATGATGCCGGTCAGCGCGGTGAAGGCGAGCGCGCAGCCGAGATCGATCACAGCCTTGGTGCGCTCGCCGAAGCGTGCGTAGAGGATGTCGACCCGGACATGGTCACCATGCAGCAGCGCGAAGGACATACCGAGCAGGCAGATCGGCACGAAGAGGTGCCATTCCAGTTCCTGCGCCCAGACCGAGCCGAGCGAGAATCCGTAGCGGAGCAGGACATTGGCCGCCATCACCAGGACGAGTGCAAACAGGCACCACGCACCGAGGCGACCGCCGACATCGACGACCCGCTCGAGACGGGCCGCCGCCTGTTCCAGCCGGCTCATCAGAGCCTGACCTTGCTGTGGTAGACGCCTTCCGACAGAGCGGTCCAAGGCTCGTATTTCGCCTTGAAGGCGAAGTAGCTGTCATGGACCTTCTTCGCCACCGGGTCCTTGGCGATCGCCTCTTCCAGCACCTTCCCCGTGATGTCGCGCAGCGAAGCGACGACCGCGTCAGGCAGCGGCGCCGCGATGACACCCTGGTTCTTGACGAGGTCCTCGAAGGCTTCGGAGTTGTTCTTCTGGCACCAGGCCTCGCTCACGCCATTGCAGGCATCGGCCGCGCTGGTCACGATCGCCTGGAGGTCCTTGGGCAGGCTGTCCCAGGCCTTCTTGTTGATGACGAGTTCGGAGACGGTCGCGGTCTCGTGCCAGCCGGTCGTGTAGTAATATTTCGCGACCTTCTGAAGCCCGAGCTGGCGATCGAGGAAGGGGCCCACGAACTCGGCCGCATCGATGACGCCGCGCTCCAGCGCCGGGAAGATCTCGCCACCGGGCAGCAGGCGCACATCGACGCCGAGCTGCTGGTAGACCCGGCCGGCGAGGCCGGGAATGCGCATCTTCAGCCCCTTGAAATCCTCGATCGTCTGGATCGGCTTGCGGAACCAGCCGGTCATCTGCACGCCCGTGTTGCCGCAGGGCAGCGGCACGAGGCCGAAGCGGTCATAGACCTCGCGCCAGAGCTGGAGACCGCCCCCCTCATAGAGCCAGCCATTCATGCCCTGGAAGTTCAGGCCGAAGGGGACGGCGGTGAAGTACTGCGCGGCGAAGCTCTTGCCGGTCCAGAAATAGGAATTGCCATAGTTCATCTCGACGGTGCCGGCGGAGGCCGCGTCGAAGCCCTCGAAGGCCGGGACGAGCTCGCCTGCGCCGAAGAACTGGATCTTGAGCCGACCGCCGGACATGTCGTCGATGCGCTTGATCAGGTCGGTGGCACTGCCGGGTCCGACGGAATAGAAGGCCGCGCGCGAGCCATAGGCGCTGGTCATCTTCCAGCTGAAACGGCTCTGCGCCCGCGCGACGGCCGGCGCGGCGATCGTGGCGGCCGCGGCCAGCCCACCTGATTTCAGCAATGACCTGCGGTCCATTCTCGCTCTCCACGCTTTGCGGTTCGCGGGGCGGCCAGCAAGCGCTGTGCCATCACGAGGCGGCAGCCGGATCACAGATTGGTCAGGGCAGGCGAGCCGCGGACGGGCGCCCAACGAAAAGCCCCGCCTCGATGGGAGGCGGGGCGGGAGCCGGGCCGCTGTGGAAGCTCGCACTCAGCGGCGGATAATCGTGCCCGAGCCTGTATCGGTGAAGAGCTCGATCAGGGCCGCGTGCGGCACCTTGCCGTCGAGGATGACGACGGCCTCCACGCCCTTTTCCAGCGCGTAGATGCAGGTCTCGATCTTCGGGATCATGCCGCCCGAGATCGTGCCGTCGGCGATCAGGCGGCGGCACTCCTCGACCGTCAGTTCCGGGATCAGCTGCTTGTCCTTGTTCAGCACGCCGGGCACGTCGGTCAGCAGCAGCAGGCGCTTGGCGTTGAGCGCGCCTGCGATGGCGCCGGCGAAGGTATCGGCATTGACGTTGTAGGTCTGTCCGTCGGCTGCGGCGCAGACCGGGGCCAGCACCGGGATCAGCTCGGCTTTGAGCACGGAGTCGAGGACAGAAGTGTCGACGCGATCCGGCTCGCCGACGAAGCCGAGATCGAGGATCTCCTCGATCTTGGAATCCGGATCGACGACGGTGCGGGTCACCTTGCGGGCGGTGACCATGTTGCCGTCCTTGCCGCAGAGGCCGATCGCCTTGCCGCCCTCGCGGGAGATGTAGCCGACGATCTCCTTGTTGACCGATCCCGCGAGAACCATCTCGACGACGTCGACGGTCGCCGCGTCGGTGACGCGCAGGCCCTGCTTGAACTCCGACTTGATGCCGAGCTTGTCGAGCATGCGGGCGATCTGCGGGCCGCCGCCATGGCAGACCACAGGCTTCAGGCCGGACTGCTCGAGCAGCACGATGTCCTCGGCGAAATCCTCGGCGGTCGCGGCATCGCCCATGGCGTTGCCGCCATATTTGATCACGATGATCTCCTGATCGTAGCGCTGCATGTGCGGCAGCGCCTGGACGAGCAGGTCGGCGGCCTGCGACGGCGTCAGATGGGCGGCGGGGTTGATCATCGGTCGAGGCTCCGCGACGGCGCGCGAGGCATCCGCGCCGGGTGCGGCTTCTAGAGGAAGATGGGAGCGGACGGAAGCGTCAGCTCCGCTTCGCGAACGCCGCCGACACCGCCAGCACGAGCCATCCACCCAGCATCCCGAAACCTCCGATCGGAGCGGCGCGAGGAAACAGCGCCTCGCCGGCAAAACCGCGCCGCGACAGGTCGGCTGCGAAGAGCGCCACGCCCGCGACGATCAGCGAGAGCGCAATCCGCGCCATGAGATCGGAGAGGAAGCCGGCCTTGCGAGCAGCGGTCGCGCCGAAGACTAGGGAGGCATGGAACAGCAGCATCTGGCCCGCGGTCTGGACGTTGCTCGTGCCCGTGACATGGGCGGCGGCGGCGAGCAGCGCGACGCCGGCCAGCCCCATCAGCGCGGCCAGGACGAGGTGGATCTTCGCTGCGGTCATCGGGGCCTCTGGGCTGCGCACCGCGACTGCGGCGCGCGCTGGATGCGGGCGGCGGCGGCCCGGCGTCAAGCGCAGCCGGCAGCGGCCCGGTGACGCGCCGCGCGCCTCACTGCCCGTCGAACCAGAGCTTCCATTGCGGCACGGCGGTGGCGAAGGTGCCACGATGGCTGGTGTCGCCGGTCGGCACGGCCTCGACCTTGTCGTTGCCGATCGCCTTTTGATAGGTCATCGGCAACTGCCCGATCTCGATGCGGATCGCCTCGTCGGTGAGCCCGAAATAGGTCCGCACCGGTGTCCTGATCACCCAGCGATAGGCGTTGGTTTCCGCCACGAGCCGACCATAGGCGGAGTTGGCGAAGAACTGCGGATCGAAATATTCCGGGCGGATGAGCTTGCGCAGGTCGGTCGGCACGGCGGCGGGATCGAAGGGCTCGCGCAGATAGGCCTTGCGCGAAATCTCGAAGGTCTCGTCGGTCAGGAGCGCCCGGGCGAGGCCCGGCATGTTGTGATAGTTCTCGAAGGAGAACACGTTGAGGATGAAGATCGTCGTGATCCAGTTCGCGTCGATCTTGCGCGGGAAGTTCAGGAAGCCGTTGAAGGCGGCGAAGGCGTCGGCCGGCGCACTGGCGGTGGTCGCGGCTTTGACCGGCATGCCGACGGCCTCGAGCTTTTCCAGCATGGCGAGCGTGACGAAGCCGCCCTGCGACCAGCCGCTGAGGAAGAGCTTGCTGTCCGACAGCTTGAGATCGGCGAGCACGGCGCGGCTGGCGAGGACCATGTCATAGGTCGCCTGCTGGTGGCTGCCCTTGACGAGGTAGCCCTCGGGTTCCTTGGAAGCCCCCATGCCGAAATAGTCCGCGCCGATGACGAGATAGCCCTGTCCTGCGAACTGGGCGATCATGAGCTGGGTCTCGGGCGACTGCTCGGGGAAGGACGGGACCTGTTCCTTTCCGTAGACCGTGCCGTGCTGGTAGGAGACCATCGGGAAGACGGTGTCCGCCGTGTCCGGCACGGCGAGGAGCCCTGTCGCCGAGATCGGCCGGTTACCCTGCTCCGGCACCACCGAGGGATAGGTGACGCGGTAGAGCTTCACGGCATTGCGCGCCGGGGTGTAGCTGACGGTGATTCCGGCGAATTTCGGCGTGTCCGTGGTCAGGATCTGGTTCAGCTTCGCCACGTCCCAGCGCCCGATCAGCTCGTACTGGACGCCGGAGGCGACCTTAACCGCCGCAGCCGGAGCAGCCGGTGTCGGCGCCGGTGCGGCCGGCTGGGCCCGAAGCGGCGCGGCGAGGACGAGGGCCGTCGCGAGGGCGGCGACGAACGCGGACAGGCGGATCGAAAACGGCATGATGGCTCCCCAGCCGACCGGTATCGACGGGCCATGATGGTCCGCCGTCGCCCCGGCTCGCGCGCGATCCTGCATAGCGGCTGTAAAGATTTGGTGGCGCTCGCTGTCCGGGAGGCTCAGCCGCGCTCCGCCAGCACCCGTCCGACGGCGGCGCGCAGTTCCGGGATGCCGAGGCCCGTCTCGCTCGAGGTCAGGAGCACCTCGGGGAAGGCGGCGGGGCGACGCTTGATCTCGTCATAGGTCGCCTCCAGCATGAACTGCTGGTCGCTCTTCTTCAACGCGTCGCCCTTGGTCAGCACGACCTGGTAGGACATCGCCGCCTTGTCGAGCGTCTCGAGGACGGCGTTGTCGACGTCCTTGAGTCCGTGGCGGGCGTCGATCAGCAGATAGACCCGCATCAGATTGGGCCGGCCACGCAGGTAGTTGTGGATCAGGTTGGTCCAGGCGGCGACCTTGGCACGCCCGACCGCGGCATAGCCGTATCCGGGCATGTCGACGATGGTCAGGCGCTCATCGGCGCCGACCTGCCGGAAGAAATTGAGCTGCTGGGTGCGCCCTGGCGTGTGCGAGGTCCGCGCCAGCGCATTGCGGCGCGTCACGGCGTTGATCAGGCTCGATTTGCCGACATTGGAGCGGCCGGCGAAGGCGATCTCCTGGCCGACCATCGGCGGCAGGTCGTCGATATGGGTCGAGGCCCAGACGAAGTCCCACGGGCCCTCGAAGAGCTTGCGTGCGGCCTCGATCTCGTCCTCGGTGAAGGGCGTCGTCATGCTGGTGGTCATGGCGTTACGCCTACACGGCCCGACGCAGCGCGTCGATGTCGGCGCCTGCAATCGCGGCGAGATTGCGGGCGATCTTGTCGGCCTCCCAGTCCCACCAGCGGATCGCCAGCAACTCCGTGACGACGTCGGCGGGAAAGCGCATCCGCATGGCGCGGCCGGGATTGCCGGCGACGACAGCATAGGGCGGCACGTCCTTCACCACCTGTGCGCGGGTGCCGATGATCGCCCCGTCGCCGATGGTGACGCCCGGCATGATCACCGCCTCCCGGCCGATCCAGACATCGTTGCCGATGGTCATGTCGCCGCGGCCAGGCCATTCTGCGCGTGGCGCGGCGCCCTCGACACCGAAGAGGGCGAAGGGATAGGTCGAGAAGCCGCCAGTGGGATGGTTCGCGCCGTTCATGACGAATTGTGCGCCCTGAGCGATCGCGACGAAGCGGCCGATCACCAGCCGGTCGCCGACATCCTCGAAATGGTAGCGCACGCAGCGGGCAACGAAATGCTCGGGGCCGCGGGAGTCGTCATAGTAGCTGTAGTCGCCGACCTCGATCAGCGGGTGATCGACGATCGCCTTCAGGAAGGCGGTGCCCTTCCAGCCGGGGACGGGATGGCGCGTGAGGGGGTCTGGCAGCGGCATCGGCACCAAAGCGAAGGGCGGGGAAATCCCCGCCCTCGCCAGCTCACTTCTTGTTGCTGTTGGCCGGCTTGGCCGGGGCTGTGACGGGCGCCGGCTCGGGCTTCTTGCCGAACATCGCCTTGATGTTGTCGAAGAGCTCGATCTTCACCCCGTGCTTGCGCATGATGTAGCCCTGCTGCAGCACCGAGAGCAGGTTGTTCCAGCTCCAGTAGATCACCAGGCCGGCCGGGAACGAGCCGAGCAGGAAGGTGAAGAACACCGGCATCCAGGTGAACATCATCTTCTGGACCGGATCCGGCGGCTCCGGGTTCATCTTCATCTGCACGAACATCGTGATGCCCATGATGATCGGCCAAAGGCCGAGATGCAGGATCGCGGGCGGCGTGAAGGGCAGCAGGCCGAAGAGGTTGAACAGGTTCGTCGGATCCGGCGCCGCGAGATCGCGGATCCAGCCGAAGAACGGCGCATGGCGCATCTCGATGGTGATGAACAGGATCTTGTAGAGCGCGAAGAAGATCGGAATCTGCACCAGCACCGGCCAGCAGCCGGCCAGCGGGTTGATCTTCTGCGTCTTGTACAGCTCCATCAGAGCCTGCTGCTGCTTCATCTTGTCGTCGGCGTAACGCTCGCGCAGCGCCAGCATTTCCGGCTGCAGCGCCTTCATCTTCGCCATCGAGGCGTAGGATTTGGACGCGAGCGGGAAGAAGATGCCCTTCAGGATCAGCGTGACGATCAGGATCGCGACGCCGAAATTGCCGACATGCTTGAAGATCCAGTCGAGCAGGAAGAACATCGGCTTGGTGAAGAAATAGAACCAGCCCCAGTCGATCATCAGGTCGAAGCGCTTGATGCCGAGATTGGTCTCATAGCCGCTGATCGCAGCGACTTCCTTGGCGCCGGCGAAGAGGCGCGCCGTGCTGGTGGCACCGGCGCCGGGGGCGACCGTCACGGCTTCCGACAGGAAGTCAGCCTGATAGGTGCGGGCCGCGCCGGTCTGAACCGAGGAGAAACGGCCGTCATATTTGCGCGACTGGTCGGGCACGACCGCCGCGGCCCAGTATTTGTCGGTGATGCCAACGAAGCCGCCGACAGCGTCCTTCCAGACGCGGCCATTGGTGCCCGGCGAAAGCAGCGGCTCCTTGTCGACATGGTCATAGGTGAATTCCTGCAGGCCGTGATCGCCGACATAGCCGATCAGGCCCTCGTGCAGGACGTAGTAGCCGAGCGTCGCGGGCCGGCCATGGCGCACGACCTGCGCATAGGGGAACAGGCTGACGGGCGCGGGGCCCTTGTTCTCGACCTCGTCGCGGATCTGGAACATGGCGTTGTCGTCGACCGTGACGACGCGGCGGAACAGCAGGCCCTGGCCGTTGTCCCAGGTGAGGGTCAGCGGCTTGGCCGGTGTCAGCACCTGGGCGTCGGCCGTCCAGACGGTGGTCGCGTTCGGCAGCGAGACGTTCGCCCCCGGCGCGGCGACCCAGCCGAAGTCGGAATAATAGCCGTTGGGACCGCCGAGCGGCGACAGCAGCACGATGATCGGGCTGTTGGGATCGACCGTCTCGCGATAGGCCTTGAGCGAGACGTCATCGAGGCGCGCGCCGGTCAGGGAAAGGGAGCCGGCGATCTTCGGCGTCTCGATCCGAACGCGCGGGCTCTGGGCCAGGGCCTGGTCGCGGGTCAGGATCGCGCCCGTGGCGGGCGCGACGGCCGGCGCGGCGGTCTGGCCCGGCGCGGCGCCGGGAACCGGTGCGGCACCGGGCGCGGGCACCGGGGCCGTCTGGCTCTGGGCCTGCTGGTTCTGCTGCGCGATCTGCTTCTGCTTCTCCATCTGCGGCACGCCGTAGAAGTACTGCCAGCCGAACAGCACGACCACGGAGAGCGTGATCGCGAGAAGCAGGTTGCGGTTGTCTTCTTTCAT